>OLNX01000367.1_pt1 | contig 47822 bp, 61 predicted proteins | sample 1672611 | NCBI WGS metagenome assembly OLNX01 (sample SAMEA3136705, study PRJEB25190) | human gut metagenome | reverse complement strand
AGTGTCCATTACAGGATACTCAGATCCTATAAGGACACTCTGCATGGTCCGAGTGGCGAGACTTGAACTCACGGCCTCTTGACCCCCAGTCACCGAAAAACGACGGGATATCAACGGGAAATCGTTCGATGGGGGTAACGAGGGGGTAACAGAAAAATTATATTGCATCGGTGATTTTTCGAAGGTCGGTGAGGTTAACATCCTGATAATACCGCAGCATTTCGGGGCTTGCGTGACCGATCAGCTCGAGTTTGTCCTTGTCCGATGCCTGAATGTTTTTCATCAGTGTTGCGAACGTATGACGGCATGTATGGGGGGAATACTTGTGCCGCTTGTTTTCGATTGGATTGTCAATGCCGATTGCCTTTAATGTGGGATAGAAAACCTCGTCGCGGAAATAGTCATACCTGAACGCTTTCCCCGCTTCGTTACAGAATAGCGCGCCGGATATCTTATCTTTTGACAGCCGGTCTATGATGGGCTGAATCTTGGGTGATATCGTGACGGTTCTATTCTTGCCCGCTTCAGTCTTGATACCAGCGCGAAGCACCTTTTCTTTCTTGTCGTAGTTATCAATCGACAGGCCGAGAAATTCTGTAGGGCGGAAGCCGAGATAGCACATACAGTAAATGTAATCGGCGTATGGAATCACGCCGCACGCCTCTTTTATCTTCTCGATCTGGTCGGCATCAAAGCTCGCGCGCGGCGCGGCGTTTTCGCCGGTGACGGTGAGATACGGGGCCATACTCATAGGGGCATATCCGCGCGGAACGGCATACTTGTAGATCAGGCTGCACACGGTGCGCATATTCTTTTTCGTCTGTTTGGCGCGCGGGCAGTCATCAATGCATTCTTGGATGTCATCAATCTCGACCGCGGCCAGCTTCATAAATTCGATCGGTGCAAAATACTTTTCGGCAGCGGCGTAGCAATTCAGCGTGGACTTGTCGGCGCGATGCGTTGGGAACCAAAGCTCATATGCCTTGCGCCAAGTGATATCCTTTTCACGGGGCTTTTGCGTCCGCAGCATAGGGATATATTCTAAGGCTTCTCGTTTTGTGCGGAAGCCGCATTTTTTCGCTTTCACGCGGGTCAGCTTGCCGTCTTCTTCACGGTAGCCTTTGGTGATTTCGGCTACCCATGAAGAGCCGCGCTTATAGACCGTCCCCGTCCCGTTGCCGCGCTTTGTGGCTTTTCGGTCGACAGATGCTTGCTTTTTGCCGCACATAGGACAAAACAGCGCGCCATCCGGCAGCGCTGCTTTACATTTGATGCAATTCGCCATGTCAGCCCCTCCAAAATCCGTAATCGGCGCAATGCAGATCGATATACAAGCACCATACAGCCAGCAACACCACCATAATAAACAGAATTAAAATCACGCCGTTGCGGATACGCACGCCGCGCCGCATGATCTCGATGGTATCAGTTTTTGCGTCAACGTGGCGTTCCAGCTCATCGTTGCGCGCCTGCAAAGTTTCCTCGGTCGGCGTCAAGTGTTCGGTAATTTCGAACACTTCATCAAGGGATATGCCGAGCACCTTGCAGATCGGCGCGACGGTGTAAATGGACGGGGCTTTCGACATTTTGGAAAAGAAGTTCTGGACGGTGGACAGCGGCACACCGGAAGCGTCGGAAATGTCCTGATAGGTCAGCTTCAGTTCTTCTTTACGGATTCTGCACAGCTCTTGAATGTTCATTTACATCACCTTAACTTTTCCGGTTTCTGCCCGTTTGGTGTGCCAAAAGTGGGTCTGTCGAACGCGGTCGAATGCCGTCATGTTGCAAAGTCTTGGTATTGAAGTGGTAAGGTAAAGCGCGATAAGGTCAAAGCAAGCAGCGGCGACCGCTCCCCGCTGCTGCCGAAAAGCCCTCGCCGGTGTTGCAGAGGCGGCGAGGGCTTTGCTTAAATATCCGGGAAATAATCTTTCGACACTTCATCGGTGCTCATATTCCCGTTGGATACTTTATAGAGAGTTAGCGTCCACCCGTAAACCATTTCGTCATCTGCGGTGAATTCAAACGTTTCGTTGCATTTGAAATACTCGGTGCTTTCTCCAAACTTATACTCTTTTCCGTACCAGTCCGGACCATACGCATAATAGATCGCGTATGTGCCGAGCGGCACATCTACTTCGGCACTTCTTGCCGACACGAGGAAAGACATTGCCCCGTTGGATATTGCCTCTCCGTCGATTGGTTTTAACACGATATAGAAATTGGAATCTCCAGCGGTTTGCACTGTCAAAGGTGCGACCTGATCGCCGGACGGGTATGTGACAATCTGCCCATTGCGAAAGCTCACAGGTTGCAGTGGGACGAGCCTGCCGCCTCCACTACTAACCGTTTCAGTTGGAGGCTTTACTGGCGGAGAATCATTCATGTCGGACTCGTTCAATGGCCCGGAACTTTCAATTGAAACCCAGATGATACCGCAGATGACGGCTGCGAAAAGCAGCGGCTTTAATGCTACCAACAGGATATCAACTTCCGGAGAGCGCGGCTTTCTGCTGATCCGCTTTCGCCTGTTTCTCTTGGATTCGTTTTCTAAAACCATCTGCCGATAGACGCGGTATTGCTTGACGGTCATTCCCATCATGAACGCGTCGTATTCTTCTTGCGTCATTTGCGTTAGGTCGGGAGATTCGTCAAATTCATCAACTGTTGGTTCAACGGGATGATCATGGATATCGCGTGAGGCGGATTCCGGCTCAACCTGCGTCGAGGTTTCTGATACCGCCTCATCAGGGGCAGGCTGCTTTGACTTAGAGGACACTGCCTTAATGACTTTCTTTACTTTGCGGTGCTGGTAGTGCGCTTGTTTTTCAAAATAATTCGGGTCGGTATACAATCCCACGCGCAAGACCTCCTAATACTGTTTTCTATGTTGAAGCCATGAGCTTATGAGAGATAATAGGCGAAATAACTTGAACGGAGGATACATAGATGAAAGACATCGACAGCGAAATCTTACAGGCGTTCCGCGATCTCAGTGACGAGCAGAAACGGATCATTCTTGATTCTTTAGCGCCTGCAACTGTGCCAGCAGCATCTTCTTTTGATCGTCCGTAAGCGTGCGGACATATTCCATTAACTGAGATTCCATCGGGGAAAGGCCGACGTCCTTCGGGGCGGCGGTCTCTTTTTCTGCACCGAGCACACGGTCGACGGTCACGCCGAAGTAGTCCGCGATCTTTTGGGCGGTGTCGGTTTGGATATTCTTCTTCGTTCCATTTTTTAGACCTGTCAAAATGCTCTTGCTCATGCCTAATTCGACACACATTCTGCCAGGTTTTACTCCGCGCTCATCGCACAATGATTTGATGTTGTTGTAAATAGTACACATATAAAAATACCCATTTTGTACAGGCTGACAAAAGGTGCATTTCCGTGAACAAATTCATTGACAAGTTCACGCTGATGTACTATTATAAATACCGTAAGGTTCACGGCAATGCACTTATTCTGTTTGGTGGTACTCACATTATAAGTACTTTCCCGCGAACTGTCAAGAGCCTTTTGTGATAGGGTGAGGCAAACGCGCGGTTGAGAATGCGGCGGGTCGCCTTCCCGCCGTATCTCGTCACACTTTGTTTCCGCCGCGTTGCGGGTGCAGGCGAGCACCCCTCGGCGCGGTTGAACGGCTTCGTATGAGAAACGGGTGCGCTGACCGCACCGCTGTCCGTTCAGTTACCGGGAACACAGGAAATTAGGCATGAAGCCTGCGATAGCCGATGTGGCCTGCATGGGCATCACCCCTTTCCGCACGTGCAACTTTATTCTATCACAAAAGGTTCTCTAATTCAAACTATTTGAATGGAGGGAATGACTTGTTTTACGAACTGCTGAAAGAAGTGTGCAAGAAGAAGCACACGACGCCGAGCGCCGTATGCGTGGCGCTCGGAATGAGCAAAAGCAATGTGACGGCGTGGAAGGAAGGGCGAATCCCGAGCCTTTACACGGTGATGCGCATTGCGAAGCACCTGAATGTGCCGGTGACGCGGCTGATCCCGAAGGAGTAAGGAGGAAGCAATGACGAATTGGATTATTTTCCTTTGCGTGGGGGGCATTATCACGGTACTGTCTCTGAGGAAATGCTCGATTGATAGCTCTTGGGTTCCTTTTGCTTCCGGAATGGTCGGCATCATTATTGTGATGCTATCGATTTTAGTGATTCTTTTTGGAGTACTTCAAGTACCTCAGTCTATTAACAACTTTACCAAGCAGAAAGCCTACATTGAAACGCACGAAGCGAAAAATTCCGTGGAAGATGCGGCACTAACGTCAAAGAAAATCGAGCTAAACGAATGGCTTTATGACGCACAGTGCAGCAAATCCAGATTTGGCAGTTGGAGCTTTTACCCTGAAAGAATTTTCGAATTGGAACCGATCGAATAAGAAGGAGGAACGCACATGACGGTGGAAGAAATGCTTGCATCGGACAAGCCGGTGCTGACACCGGCGGATATCGCGCCGGTACTCGGGCGGAAGCCCTATTCGATCAGCATTGCGGCGAAAGACCACCCCGAACAGCTCGGATTTCCGGTCAGCCGCATCGGAACGATCACGGTCATCCCGCGGCTTTCGTTCCTGAAATTTCTTGGATATGAGGTGGAGGCATGAACACACTGTTTTTCGGCGGCATCGCCGCTGCGGTGATCGCGCTCAACGACTGCGACTTTACGACGGGGCTTGCCGTTATCGGTGCGTGCGCGGTGTGTAAGGTGCTGTGTGATCTGCTGCCGTTTATCGACAGGGGGTGCAGACGATGAGAAAGCACGACAAGCGCACGAGAGAGCAGCGTAAGGCAGACGAGGCGATGCTTTTTGCCGGTATCTGCCTGTTGCTGGCGGCGGTGCTCATCGCGGTCTCGGCGATGATGTGATGTACATTTGCGAATGGTGCGGGCTGACCTTTGACGAGCCCGATGTCTTGCGCAGGCGCGAGAACCTTGACGGTGAGCGCGGCTACGTCCTCGTGACGGAAAAGTTCTGCCCAGACTGCGGCGCAGAGGAAATGTATTTTGAAGAATTGGAGGAGACCGAAGATGGATAACACCCTGATGAAAGTGACTCAACTCCCCGTGATCGAGGAGCATTTGAGGAGCCGGAAGGAGCAGACGGAGCAGCGCGTCGCAGAGGCAATGAGCCTTGTCTGCACCGACGAGACCTTAACCAGCGTGAAGAACATTCGCGCCGAAATGAACCGCGAGTTTGCCGATGCCGAGACCCAGCGCAAGGCCATTAAATCCGCAATCATGGAGAAGTACGACAGCTTCGAATCCGTCTACCGTGAGTGCATCGCCGACCCGTACAAGCGCGCCGACGCAGACCTGAAAGCCAAGATCGACGCGACGGAAAGCGAGATCAAGAGCCGCTGCGAGGAAATGCTGCTGGGCTATTTTCGGGAGCTGTGCGCGGTCAACGAGATCGACTTCCTTTCGTTCGGGCAGACCGGCGTTAAGGTCGATATGGCGAGCGCCAGAGCCAAGACGCCGAAGAAGCTCATGGAGCAGATCAAGCTAAAGGTGGACGGCGTGGCGCAGGACATGAAAACCATCGGCACGATGGGCGAGAACGCGCCGGAGATCATGGTGGAGTACAAAAATAACCTCGACCTCTCGCTTGCGATCTCCGTTGTCAACGAGCGTCACCGCCGCGCCGAGGAGGAGCGCGAGGCCGTGAAACGCCACACGGTTACTCCAGCAGCGCGCGCTGCTGGAGTAACCGTCGCAGCGGCCCCGCAGGTCGTCCCGAAGCGCGTGGAGCAGGCGGCGGTCGAACACCTCACGGTGTCGTTCCGCGTGACCGATACGCGCGAGCGCCTGCGCCTTTTGAAGCAATTCCTTGTCAGCAATGGCTATCAGTACGAATGATTATTTTAAGGAGGATATTACCATGAACGAAATGCAGACCTACAACAGCACCGAAGTTGTGAGCGCCAAGAGCGTGAACGCCGAAATGATGATCTCCCGTCAGGCGCAGGAGGTACAGGCGGCAATGGTCGTCGCCAAGCGTTTTCCCCGTGACGAGATCGAAGCGAACAACCGCATTCTCAACGCCTGCAAGCGCAAGAGCCTTGCCGAGCGCGCGATCTATGAATACCCGCGCGGCGGCGAGAACGTGACCGGCCCCTCGATCCGTCTCGCCGAGGTCATGGCGCAGAACTGGGGCAACCTCGACTTCGGCATTACCGAGCTGGAGCAGAAGAACGGCGAGAGTACCGTCATGGCCTACTGCTGGGATTTGGAGACCAACACCCGCCAGACGAAGATCTTCACCGTGCCGCATATCCGCTACACCAAGAAAGGCAGCGTTGCCCTCACCGACCCGCGCGACATCTATGAAATGGTCGCCAATCAGGGCGCGCGCCGTATGCGCGCGTGCATTCTTGGCATTATCCCCGGCGACGTGGTAGACGCCGCTCTTGCGGCGTGTACCAAGACGATGATGGGAAAGAGCGATGAAGCCATGATCGACCGCGTACGCAAGATGGGACAGGCGTTCAAGGATGACTTCGGCGTACCGATGGAGTGCCTTGAAAAGTACATCGGCTGCAAGGCCGAAGCGTTCACGGCGCAGAGCATCGTGCGCCTGCGTAATGTGTATACCTCACTGAAAGAGGGACGCGCGAGCCGCGAGCAGTATTTTGATCTCCCGACCGTCGAAGTGGACGAGACCACAGGCGAGGTCAAGGACGATCTGCCCGCTCCCGCTGACGCCCTCGGTACGCTGGACGACGGAAAGAGCGGCACCACCAAGCAGGTGAGCATGAATGATCTGTAAGGTCAAGGTCATTTCGACCGGCTCCAAGGGGAACGCCGTACTGCTGAATGATGAAATACTCATTGACTGCGGCGTTCCATTTCGGGAACTCGAACCATACTGCAAGGGATTGAGGCTCGTCCTGCTGACGCATGTTCACGGCGACCACTTCAACCCCGAGACCATCAAGCGCCTGCACTTCCTGCGCCCTGCGCTGCGCTGGTGCGTCCCTCCGTGGCTCATGGAACCGATGGGACGCATCGGCGTGGACCGCCGCGTGACCGACGAGGGCATGGCAGGCCATGTGCTGTTCTACTCCTGTTCCCTTCTCTACCCCGTCTGTGTGTCCTACAATTCCATTCCTCACGATGTCCCGAATTGTGCGTGGCATATCGAATTTGCAAACGGCGAGCGCGTGTTCTATGCGACGGACTGCGCCTCGCTGGACGGCATTGTGGCGCAGGCCTATGACCTTTATCTGATCGAAGCCAACTACGGCGAAGAGGAGATACAGGAGCGCATGAAGCGCAAGCAGGAAGCGGGAGAATTCAGCTATGAGAGCCGCGCAATGGAGAGCCATCTATCCCGCGAGCAGGCGCACGCATGGATCGCCCAAAACGCCGCCATCGGCAAGAGCCACGTGCTCTATCTGCACCAACACCAAAGCGAGGAGGAATTGAAATGAGCATGAATCGAATCTGCCTGATGGGACGCATCGGGCGTGACTTGGAGCTGAAAAAGACGAACAGCGGCGTATCCGTCGTGTCGTTCCCTCTTGCCGTTGACCGCAACGGCAAGGAGGGCGGCACAGACTGGATCGACGTCGTCGCATGGCGCGGCACGGCAGAAGTGCTCTGCAATTACGCCGGACGCGGCCGGTTGATCGGCGTCGAGGGGCGCTTGCAGATGCGCGACTGGACGGACAAGAACGGCAACAAGCGCAGGAGCTACGAGGTGCAGGCTGACAGCGTGTATTTCGCGGACAACAGGCGCTCGGAGGGCAATGATACCACCGCACCGCAATACGCCGTAGAGAGCGCCGCAGGCGGCTTTGCAGAGGTCAGCGAGGACGACGGCGAGCTGCCGTTTTAAGGGAGTAGTCTATGGCAAAGAGCGGGATCGATTACTTTCCGCTTGATGTCACATTGAACGCAAAGTTTGAACTGATAGAAGCAGAATTTGGCTTGACAGGATTTGGTGTAGTCGTTCACTTGCTGCAAGAGATTTACGGCAAGGCGGGTTACTACATTGAATGGACAGAGGAGGTTGCGCTTTTGTTCGCCCGCAAGGTCGGGTTGGGTGGGAGCGTCGTTTCCGAAATAATAGAGGCTTCTATCAGACGAGGGATGTTCGACAAAGAGAAGTATGACAAGTACCACGTATTGACCTCTAAAGGCATACAGGAAAGGTACTTCGAGGCAGTCAGCCGCCGCAAAACTCTTGAAGTCGATTACAACATCCTTCTGGTTGATGTTGCCCAAATTTTGCCCAATGTTTACATTTCTGCGAAAAATGTAAACATTTTTTCAAAAAATGCTGACATCGAACGACAAAGTAAAGTAGAGAAAAGTAGAGTAGAGAAGAGTAAAGAAGAGTACATATTATGCGCTGAGCCGCAAGCGGCTGACGCGCCGCCGGTGATTTCTTTGCCGCTGAATGACGGGACTTTTTTCGACGTGTCGGAGAACGACAGGGCCAAATGGTCGCAGCTCTATCCGAACGTTGACGTTCTGCAACAGCTCAGAAACATGGCAGGGTGGTGCGATGCAAACCATACCAAGCGGAAGACACGCGGAGGGATTAAGCGTTTCATCACCGCTTGGCTTGCCAGAGAGCAGGACAAGGGCGGCAAAGCGCCGCAGAATAGGCCGTTTGTCGGCGGCGATGTATTCGCCGAGATGCTTGAGGAGGAAAAGAACCGTGGAAAGAGCTGACGTAATTAGCCTTTTAGGGCGTTTAAAGCAGGCTTATCCGCAGGCCTATGCCAAGATGACCCGCGCAGAAGCCGAAGAGCTGGTTTCCCTCTGGTCGGACATGCTGGGCAATGAAGACCCCGCCGAAGCGATGGACGCAGTGAATGCGCTGATCGCCGAGGATACGAGGGGATTCCCCCCGAAGGTCGGCCAAGTGCTTGCAAAGATCAGGGGTGCAGCTTCCCCGCGAGTCTCGGTGGCGTGGATGAAGCCATACATCGAGCGGACAGCCGAACAGGAGGCGTTCATGCCGAGCGTATCGCGTTATGCGAGAGAACACGGGCTGACGTGGGAAGCGGCAGCTGCCAAAATGGCAGGCGGTGCGCCGTGAGCGGGTATCGCGGGGGCATTTTCAAGTGCCCGTTTTACTCGCGGGACTACCGCGACTATCTCAACTGCGAGGGCGCACAAGTCAAGCTACCAAAAGAAGAGCTGGACGAATATACGCGGCGCTACTGCGCCAACGAAGAATGGCGGCGCTGCCCGATCGCTCGGGCGCTGACGCTGCACTACGAAAGGACGGAGAACCGATGAGCGAAAGAAACAGAGACAAGGTAAAACGGCTTGAGCACGAGCTCGGAAGATATCAGAAAAAAGTCGGCGAGCTGATGAAAGCAAATGCGAAGCTGCGCGAGGATATGAAGGGACTGAACCAGCTGCGCATGGCGTTCGATGCTTGGATTATCCAGATCGCGCTTTCCTACGGCGAGGCAGTGAAGGACCCCGACACGGGAGAAGATATCCCACGCATGAAGGCGCTCCACCTCGAAAGGCCGAAGGTGAACCCGCTGCTTGGGCAATACGAGATTCACCAGCGCGTCGATGAGAAGAACGTGATGCATATTGCGGTCGGCCTGCGGGATGATCCGTGCGATCACAATGGCGCAAAGGAGGCAGAGGAATGAGACTGGCTATCATGGACACCAACGCGTTCAACACGATTATCGCCGCCGTAAAGGGCGCGGTATCAGCGAGCATCAGTAGGCCGATGTACAAGAATATCCGGCTGGAATTTCGCAAGAAGAACAAGGCAGTTACGGCTATCGCCACAGACGGCGTCCGGCTTTTCGTGGAGCACGCGACCTGCTGCGAGGTCGAAGAGGATTTCGATTGCTACATCAAGCCGAGTATCCGCCTGCCACGCGGCAACTCCATGCGCTTGGAGCTGAAAGAACGGGACAAGACGGAAAGCGTGGTTGAGATCGAATGTCTCGGCTGCATCTTCGGTTTTGTTCAGCCGGTTGGAGCGTTTCTGGATTGGGAAAAAGTCCTGCCCAATGAACCGACATTCCGTATCGGCGTGAATGCCGAGTATCTTCTCTCGACGTTGCAGGCGGCAAAGGCCAGCGTCGGCGGTGCCTTCAAGCAGCCTGCTATTCTGGAATTCCGTGGGCCACTTGGGCCCATTACGATCAAGACCAACCACGAGGACGTCAAAATGGTCCTGCCAGTGCGAATCAGGGAGGCCGACGATGGCGCTGACATCAGCTGACCTCGCGAGGCTGGGGCCGCAGGCGCAGAAGCAGGTGCTTGACAAACTGGTGGGCGAACAGAAGTCGAAGAAAAGCAAGTACGGCAACCGCAAGGTTGTGCGCGACGGCATCAAGTTTGATTCCGAGCGCGAGGCGGCGCGGTTCGGCGAGCTGAAAGTGCTGCGCGCGATGGGCAAGATTCGCGATTTACGGTTGCAAGCGAATTTTACGCTCGTTGAGGGATACACGACCATCGAGGGCGAGAGAATCAAGCCGATGGTCTACCGCGCGGATTTTGTTTACGAGCGAGCAACTGGGCCGGACTGCAACGGCACGGTGCATTGGCTGCGCGAGGTCGAGGACGCAAAGGGCGTGAAAACGAAAGACTATCTGCTGAAAAAGAAACTGATGCAGGACAAGTACGGCATCACGATCCGCGAGGTGTGAGATGAGCTTTGAGCACTGCCACAGCTGCCTGCCACCCGTGCGCTATCCCGGCTGCCAGGACCATTGCCCGCATTATGCGGAGGATATTGCGAAGGTCCGGGCGGCGAAGGCCGAAGAGAAGCGGCAGACGCAGGCAAAAGACGATTATTTGGGAGCGCGCCAGTTCAAAACGCGGCGTGGCCAAAAGCTGAGAAAATAAAGGGAGCAAGAAAAGATGTTGACAGAAAAAGAGTTGGGCGAACGGCTCAAAAATGTTCGCGAAGTGCGCCACATCAGCCAGTTTCGGCTTGGCGAAATGGTGGAATGCGGGCAGGGACATATTGGGAAGCTGGAAAAGGGTGAGCACTACCCGAAGTTGCCGACGCTGTACAAGATCAGCGAAGCGCTGAATATTTCCGTAAGTGATATTTTGACGGAATCTCCGTCGTCAAAGGATGGGATGCTGTCACCGGAGGAAGTGGGCGCAAACATCCGCAAATGGAGAACCATGCGGGGGCTTGGCGTGAAGAAACTGGCAGAAAAGTCAGGCGTATCGCGCAACAGCATTCGAAACCTTGAGACCGGCAAGTGCATGAGCTTTTTAACCACGTATCAGTACATTGCCGAAGCGCTGGGTGTGACCGTCGGGACGCTGCTCGGAGAGGTGCAGGAAAATGAGTGAGAACACGAACCACGTGCCGTTTAAGACGGTCGTATATCCACAGCTCAGGGAAGCTTTGCAGGAATCCGGTATCACCCCGCCGGAGTTGAGCAAGAAGCTCGGTGTTTCCCCGCTCTGCGTGTGGCGATGGACAACGGGGAAGAACGAATTCAGCATCGGCGTTATCAAGGCAATTCTTGCGGTGACGGGGCTGACATTTGAAGAGGCTTTCGGGGAGGCGCGCGCATGAGCAAGATCATGAGACCGAGAACGCCGTTTGAGTTCTGCGTTTATCCGGCGCTCAAGGAAGCACTGGGAAAGACGAATTACAATCAAACCGAACTGGCGCAATCCCTCGGCGCGTCGCAGTTTACGGTGTCGGCGTGGGTGCGCGGCGACCGCGATGTGACGGTGAGGCTGCTGCTGGCGCTGGAAGAGATCACGGGGAAGCCGTTCCGGGAGCTGTTCGGGGAATGCGAGGGGCGGAGATGAAACATCTCGGCGATATTACGAAGATCAACGGCGCGGAAATCGAAGCTGTGGACGTTATCACGGGCGGCTCACCGTGCCAGGATTTGAGCATTGCAGGAAAACGCGCTGGATTGGCCGGTGCAAGGAGCGGATTGTTCATGGAACAGGTTCGCATCGTAAAGGAGATGAGAGAACATGACAGAGCGAATGGACGGACAGGTGACATGGTCAGACCTCGGTTTATGGTATGGGAAAACGTGCCCGGAGCATTCTCAAGCAACAAAGGGCGAGACTTCGCGGCAGTCCTCGAAGAGATCATCCGCATCGCAGAGCCGGAAGCCCCCAATATTGAAGTGCCTGAAAAAGGCTGGAACACCTGGGGGGGCTACCACGATGAAGTGGGAGGACGATGGAGCGTGGCTTGGCGAGTGCATGACGCGCAACACTGGGGAGTCCCCCAACGCCGCCGTCGTATCTCGGTTGTCGCAGATTTTGGAGGCGACACCGCAGGCGAAATACTCTTTGAGCGCAAAAGCGTGTCAGGGCATCCTGCGGAGAGCGGAACGGCGCGGGAAAGACTTGCCGGAAACGCTGAAAGCGGTGCTTCTTATGCAGTCCGAATTAGGGGGGGCTGTGACGGAGGAGGAAAAGGCTCTTTAGTGCAGGAGGACAAGAGCGGAACGCTCGGCATCGGCAACGACCAGACGATTTTCCAAAACTGTCTGACGCAGTGGGACTGCCAAAGCAAACGGATTTTTGGCACAGAGGGAGCATCCCCGACGCTACAAGGTGGCGTTGGCGGCGGAGTAAATAACCCGGCGATTTTCTGCATGGGAACACAGCAAGGCGGGGCCGAGGTACGAGGCGATGACCGTGCACCGACCTTGACCGCTTCCGCAGGCATGAGCGGGAACAACCAGCCGGTTGTATGCGCCGGGTTTAAGCTCGGCAACAGCGAGAAAGCGCGAAGCATCGGCTACGCCGAAGAGCAATCGCCAACGCTGAACGCGGAGTGCGGCGGCAACAAACCCGCGGTGGTTGTACTGGATATGTCGCACGCCTGCGATGTCATCAGAGACTGCGGCGAGGTCGTTCCGAGTTTGCAAGCAAGAATGGGAACAGGCGGCAACCAAGTGCCGCTGACGTATCAAATGCAGGGCTTCGGTGATTACCGAGAGGGGGACGTTGCAAGCAGTTGCAAGCAACGGGACTTTAAGGACGGAACAGACCTTGTGTGTTCCGTCGATTGTCGGAACTTTTGCGAGGGAGGAGAAACAAACGGTACATTGCAGGCCAAATCAAACGGCGGAATCAGCTACAATTTGCAGAATACCGTGAGAACGGGCATGGTGGTGCGCCGCCTTACCCCGATGGAGTGCGAACGGCTGCAAGGCTATCCGGACGGCTGGACGGACATAGGAGAGTGGTACGATGGTCAGACTGGCGAAGGCTATTGGGTCGATAGTCTTGGGAAGCGCCACAAAACAGCGGACAGCCCCCGCTATAAGGCGCTCGGCAATTCTATCGCGCTGCCGTTTTGGGACTTTTTGGCAAAGCGCATCAGCGCGCAATATTTGCGCCCTGTTACGATGGGCAGTTTATTTGACGGCATCGGCGGCTTTCCGCTGGTGTTCGAGCGGCACAACGGCAAAGGCACGGCACGCTGGGCAAGCGAGATCGAGGAGTTCCCCATTGTCGTAACAAAATTGAGATTTGGGGAGGAATGACCATGTACATTGGAGAACCATTCAGCTGGAAGCCTGCCGCCTTTGAGGGCAGTACCGGCATTATGAGCGTTACCACGAAAGAGACGACTGCGCACGGGCGCGTCGTCTACATCAACGAGGCGCACCGCTACTTTACGGCGGAGGCGGATATCAACGGGAAGAAGCTCAGAGAGAGCTTCATGTTTTAGGGAGGTGGAGTGATGGAACGACTGACGAAGCGTTTATCCAGTGGGGCTCCTACTTATAATTACCCTGCAAGTTGTTACTTTGGTGATGATTCTGGCCCAGACAGGATAGCGCAAAGTGCTTTTAGACAAAGATGTGTTGAACGGTTGGCCGATTACGAGGACACGGGGCGGACTCCGGAAGAAGTGACCGCGTTGGGAAACCTGTTTGATTACGCGCTGGAAGAATCGAAAACGCTGACAGAGCAGCTTGCATTGCTCAATCGCATCCGCGAGCTGGCCGAAGCCGACAAGAATGGCTGCGTAATAATCGTGCCGTGCAAGGTGGGCGACACGGTGTATTTTGCTTTGCTTGGAAAAATCATTGAGAAGCAGGTATTTAGCATCGTTGCATTTTCAAATTCCACAAGAATTTACTGTGGCGGAACCAGCGAATATTTCAGGCCAGAGGATATAGGGAAAACCTTCTTTCTTACCCGCGAGGAGGCTGAGAAAGCATTGGAGGCGATGAAGAATGAGTAAGGCTGTTATGCTGAGCATCCGCCCTAAGTGGGTGGAGAAGATCGCCAACGGCGAAAAGACCATCGAAGTCAGAAAGACCAAGCCGAAACTGGACACGCCGTTCAAATGCTATATCTACTGCACGCTGCAAGGCTGTAACGAGTTTTTTCGAGTTGATCTTGGGCGTGATGTTGCTAAGTGGAACCGCGGCAAGTGGGCAGACCGCAAGGGCAATGTTATCGGGGAGTTTATCTGCGACCGGATTTATGAGCTTGCGCCTCTCAACCATGCGCCGGATGACGTAGAAAAGCAAGCCTGCCTGACGCGGGAAGAAATTGTGAACTACCTAAAGGGAACCGGCTATGGCTGGCATATTGTCGACCTGCGCATTTATGACCAGCCGCGGGAGTTGACGGAGTTCCGGCGAGCGTGCCCGAATAGTTGGTATTGTGAAAGCTGCGTAATGCACTGGGAAAACAACGGCACTTGCGGAAACGAGAGATTACAGATCAAGCGCCCGCCGCAGAGCTGGTGCTATGTGGAGGCGATGGACAATGGCTGAATACATTGAGCGAGAAGCGGCGATTGCGATAATTGAAGAAAAGCAAAAAGAACTCTGCCCTGTTGGCCGATATGGCAGAGGCTATGTGTATGGTTCAGACAGGGAGAAGTATGACGCTTGGGATGAGATTATTGATGCTTTAGAAAATATACCCGCCGCTGATGCTGTGCCGGTGGTGCACGCGCGGTGGGTCTCATTCTTGGACGGTGACCACATCATGCCGGAACGATATTACCGATGCTCACGTTGCGGCAGAGTAGAGAGTAGACGACAGCCGTATTGCCATTGCGGCGCGAAGATGGACGGAGGAGAAGAATAATGGCAAAGTATTTCAGAATTGCAGAGATTGACGCTACTACTTTTGAGCGCATGACTGGCGACGAGCTTGATTGCCTGCAAGTGGCACTGCTTGCGGATGATGGAAACGTGTATGTTGCTGTCGATGAAGATGGGCAAGATTGCATTGAGGTCGACATTGAAATGTTTGATGCGGACGGAGGTGAATGCGAATGATAGATAGCGTGATGAAGAACGTTGGCGCGGCGTTTATGCTTATCGGCGGCGTTGCGTTGGTGGCAATCGTTCTTGGATTGGCAGTCTATGCCGCCGGTTTGGCTTGGATAGCCGCAAGTAATAAGTGGAGGGATATTCTCCGAGCAGAGAGCCTGATCTACGAATACCGCATGAATAGAAAGGCATATATCGAGTGGAGGGGAAAAGCAAATAAGGCACAAGACAATGGAGGCACTCCATGCTGACGATCACGATTAAAGCCAACGTCCCCGCCGCCGACGCGCAGGGCATCAAGGAGCGAATCGCCATGGACATTGAGCGCTACGGCGACGTGAAGGTCGTGAGCATCGTGAGCGATAGAGGGCGAGAAGAACAGATGAAAATGGAAGGAGCCAAGCTATGAGCATCAACGTAAAGAAGTACACCAAAGAACAGATGGCGAAGATGGTGGAGGAAACGCAGGCAGAAGTGCAGGAATTAAAGCGGGTAAATGCCGCCCTGACCGAGCAGGTCAGCCAGATGAACGGCGAGGACATCAACAATGCAAACGAGATCGCAAATCTGAAAGCGGACTTAGATTCAGCCAAAAACACGGCTCAGTATTTGAACGATCAGGGGCAGCAGCATTGGAGAGCGTGGCAGGCATCGAAGCGAGAAGCTGCCGACTTGAAAAACAAACTCAATGACGCGGAGGCGGCGCTTAGGCGAGCGAACGGCGAGTGCGCTTTTAAGCAAGAGGCCCTTAATGTAATGCGTAACAGGCGCTACAACGCCGAGCAGCACGCCAATTACGCAGAAGCCCACCCGTGGCGCAACCTGTGGGCGTGGCTCAAAAGAAAGCTCAAAATGGCATAAGAAGAGGCGGGGCGAAAGCCCTGCTTCTCTTTTTGCCGTGAGGGAGAACCCCTTTCTTTTCTTTTATATTTCTTTTCTTTCGGGAGAGGGTGCTATATGCAGGATGTATCTATGTTGTGTGTATGTAACTATACAAGGGAGAGCACAGGAAGAGGGAGAGAAAGTTTCCACGCCCGTGGTGAGAAATAAAAGATGGCGTGTTACCGTCGGAAATAGGAAGCTCGGTTCCCCGAGCGGGGGATAAGAATGCTGTGCGATAAGGCCGAGGACGGGGGGCTTGCAGCATAAAAAAGAAAGGCGGTGGCGGCATGGCAAAAGCAGGGTGTCATCCCAAATATGCGACGGTCGAAGAAATGCAGGCCGTCATTGACCAATACTTCGAGGATTGCAAGGGCGAGCCGATCATAGGGGACGATGGTATGCCAATCCTCGACAAATTCGGGCAGCCGTTTATCATTCATCAGCGCCCACCGACGGTGACGGGGCTCGCGCTTGCGCTGGGATTTACGAGCAGGCAGGCGCTGCTGAACTATCAGGCAAAGAAAGGATTCGTTGACACGGTTACGCGCGCGAAGTCTCGCATCGAGGCTTACGCAGAGGAACGGCTCTTCGACCGAGACGGCCAGCGTGGCGCTGAATTCAGCCTGAGATACAATTTCCGCTGGGTAAATGACGAGAAGAAGGAAGACGGCGGAGAGAGCGTGTGCGGCGTGGCAGAGCTGCCCGCGGTGATGCCTGCTCCGCAGGACGCGGGAGGTGATGCGAATGGCGAAGCGTAGCGTGGTATGGAAGCCGCAGCCCAAGCAGGCGCTCTTTATGAGCCGCTGGGAGGACGAGGCACTATACGGCGGCGCAGCCGGTTAGGCGGGGGGAAATCCGATGCGTTGGTCATCGAGGCATTGCGTCAAGTAAATATCCCGTATTACAAGGCAATCATCCTGCGAAAGACCTTCCCACAGCTTGCCGAGCTCATTGACAAGACGCTGAACTACTACCCGCGTATCTATCCGGGCGCGCGCTACAACGGCAGCAGCCACACATGGACATTCCCGAGCGGGGCAAAAATCATCTTCGGCTCGATGCAGTATGCAAAGGACAAGATCAAGTATCAGGGACAGGCGTATGACTTTATCGCATTCGACGAGCTGACCCACTTTACATGGGAAGAATACAGCTACCTCTTTTCCCGCAACCGACCGAACGGGCCGGGGACGCGGGTGTATATCCGCAGCACGGCGAACCCCGGCGGTGTGGGGCACGGATGGGTCAAGGAACGTTTCATCACGGCAGCGCCTCCGATGAGGACCATCCGCGAGGATGCCGTCGTGCGCTTTCCAGATGGGCACGAAGAACATCGGCAGAAGAGCCGCATCTTTGTTCCGAGCACGGTATTCGACAATAAGATACTGCTCAAGAACGACGACAGCTATTTGACGCGCCTTGCGTCGATGCCGGAGGCGGAGAAGAACGCACTGCTCTACGGCGATTGGGATACGTTCTCCGGGCAGGTGTTTACCGAGTGGCGCAATGACAACGAACACTACCGCGACCGCATCCATACGCACGTCATCGCGCCGTTCCAAATCCCACGCGAGTGGCCAATCTGGTGCGCAATGGACTGGGGCTATTCAAGGCCGTTTGCCATCGGCTGGTTCGCGGTCGACCAAGATAGGCGGCTCTACCACATCCGGGAATATTACGGCTGCACGGGCACACCGAACGAGGGCGTGAAGATGGAACCGACGGCAGTGGCCCGCGAGATGAAGCGCATTGAGGCAGAAGACCCGAATCTCAAGGGGCGGCACATCTTCCGTGTGGGCGACCCCGCGATCTGGGGCACGCAGGGTACGGAGAGCATCGGCTCGCTCTTTGAGCGCGAGCGCGTCTACTTCGAGAAGGGGGATAACGCCCGCATCGACGGCAAGATGCAGCTGCACAACCGATTCGCGTTTGATGAGAACGGCGTGCCGATGCTGTATATCTTCGATACGTGCAAGAATTTCATCCGAACGGTTCCAAACCTCGTTTATGACGAAAAGGACGTTGAGGACGTGAACACCGAGCAGGAGGATCATATCTACGACATGACACGCTATGTGTGCATGGAGAATCCCATTGCGGCGCGGGTAAATAAGCCGCCGAAGCCGGTCTTGTACGACCCGCTGGACATCAATACGCCGAGCTACGACAAATATGCGTGGTTCCAACACAACTGACAGGAGGGGGAAGACATGGCAGGAACGAGAAAATTCCCGCAGACGCAGCAGCAGGCCGACGCGGCTGGCGCTGCTGCGATGTTGGATGCAAAGGCAGAAGCGCCGCTTGTAGGCGCATTCCGCGACAGCGACGCGGCGATGAGCAGCGGCGCAGCCATCGGCAGCAAGGAGATCGGTGACGCCGTAGAAACGCTGCAAAAGTACAAGCAGGGCAAGAGCAACTTCGAGAATCGCATCATCAGCGAGGAGCGCTGGTGGAAGCTTCGGCATTGGGAGGATATCCGACGCGGGGCGAAAGACGCGGGGGAATCGCCCGAGCCTGCGAGTGCATGGCTGTTCAATTCGATCATGAATAAGCACGCCGACGCGATGGACAACTACCCCGAGCCCGTATGCCTGCCTCGCGAGCAGAGCGACGAGGAAAGCGCGCAGACGCTCTCGTCTGTGCTGCCGGTCATCATGGAATACAACGAATTTGACAGCACATACAGCTTCGAGTGGTGGGAAAAGCTCAAACACGGTGTGGCGCTCTATGGGGTGTTTTGGGACAAGGAGAAAGACAACGGGCTCGGCGACATCGCTATCGAGGGCATTGACCCGCTGAATATCTTCTGGGAGCCGGGTATTGAGGACATCCAGAAGAGCCGCAACGTGTTTACGGTGGCGCTCGTCGACCGCGACATCATCGAGGACGAATACCCGCAGTTTGCGGATAAGCTCAGCGGCAGCAGCATTGAAACGGCAAAATACGAGTACGACGACACAGTGGACACGAGCAACAAGGTCGCCGTGATCGACTGGTATTACCGCAAGAAGGCCACAGACGGGAGGACGGTACTGCACTACGCGAAGTTTATCGACGAGGAGCATATCATCTACGCCAGCGAAAATGACCCAGAATATGCGGAGGGCGGCTTCTACGAAGACGGCGAATATCCGTTCGTGTTTGACGTGCTGTTCCCAGAAAAGGGCACACCTGCGGGATTCGGATATACGGCCATTGCAAAGGACCCGCAGCTCTACATCGACAAGCTGTGGGGCAACATCCTCGAAACTTCAATGATGGGCAGCAAGCGCCGGTACTTTGCGAGTGAAAGCCTGAACATCAACGAAGAAGAGTTCCTTGACTGGCGCAAGCCGATCATCCACGTGTCCGGCCAGATCGACGAGAGCAGGCTCCGCGAAGTAACGACGCGCCCGCTCGATTCCATCTACGCGAATATCGTGCAGATGAAGATCGACGAGATGAAGGAAACGAGCGCAAACCGCGACGTTTCCAACGGCGGCACGTCCTCCGGCGCGACAGCTGCTGCGGCGATCAGCGCATTGCAGGAAGCGGGCAACAAGGCGAGCCGCGATATGATTTCGGCGTGCTACCGCGCGCAGGCGAAGATCGTGAAGCTGTGCATTGAGCGCATGCGGCAGTTCTACGACGCAGCGCGTACTTTCCGCATCACGAATGAAATGCCCTACGAGTATGCGCAGATCGGCGTGAACGAGCTCGGCGATCAGGTGACTGGCGTGGATAGCCTCGGCAATGACCTGTTCCGCAGGCCGGTCTTTGACATCAAGATCAAGGCGCAGAAGAAGAATCCCTTCTCCCGTGCGGAACAGAACGAGCGGGCAAAAGAGCTGTATTCGCTGGGATTCTTCTCCCCAGACAGGGCACAGGAAAGCATGATTGCGCTCGACATGATGGACTTCGAAGGAATCGACAAGATCAAGAGCCAGGTCAACGAGGGCGCGACGCTCTACAACGTCGTGCAGCAGCAGAGCGATCAGCTGCAAAAGGCGCTCGCGGTTATCCAGCAGCTTACGGGACAGGACATGGGCATCGGAACGGCGGGCGGCACGCAGAGTGGCGGCTCGACACGTAAGAGCGGCAGCGGTGGAATTGAGAGCAAGAACGCTGACGCACAGAGCGCACAGACGCCGTACATGCAGAAGCTTGCCGAACAGTCTAAGCCGAACATGGACACGGGAAGCAGCGCGGCAATGCCGGGGGTGTAAGTGCATGACGATGGTTCACATCGAGCACGAAATTGGTCGATACATGATCCTGTGCGAAGGACATTCGGCGGACGAGAAATGCTGCAATTACATCACGGGTGTGATGTATGCCTTCGGCGGCTATGTGAAGAACATGGAAGCTGAGGGAGAGTGCGAGGTCTATGGCTTCGAGATAGACGATGGTGCGCCGCGCTTCCTCATCCACTGCGGCGGCGACGAGCGCATCGAGGCGGCATTCATCGCCGCGTGCATCGGGCTCAAGCAGCTGGAAGACACGAGGCCGGACGCGATCTGCGTGCACGTCAAAGAGAATTAAAAAATTTTTCTCGCCCGTGGTGAGACGGAGGAAGCCGCATGTTACGCTTTAGGCGTGCGAGTGGCTTCCTCCTATTCATACGCCCGCGAGGGAGGGTCGGCGTTTTTCTTCATCTTTTCGCCGCTCTCCCCTCCCCTGCGGATGATGGGAAGCGCTGCACGGCCTACACGGAGGGCCGAATATCCGCGATTTGACAAGCAGGAGGGATACCATGAACCTCAAAACTACGCTTCGCGTGATCCTGAGTCTCTTTGATGGCGGCGCTGCCGCTGCGGGGGCCGCTGCCGGTGCATCGGGCGGCGCTGAGGGAGGCGCGAGCGCACAGGGCGAGACCACGAATGCAAGCTCTTCTCCCACTCGGAAGGGCAAAACGGGCGAATACGCCAACGTCGTGTTCGGCAAGCAGGAGACACCTGACGATACGGGGACCTCTTCTGGCGAGCCGAAGGGCGAGGGCGCGAAGATGCAGCAGCACGACGCCGGGGCTGCGGAAAAAGGCAGGGAAGACCTGAAAAAGGAGTTCCTTGACCTCGTAAACGGCAAATACAAGGACGTCTATACCGCGGAGACGCAGCGCATCATCAACCGCAGATTCGGCGAAGAGAAGGCCAAAGACCAGAAGATCGCAGATTCGCAGCCCATTATCGACACACTGATGCGCCATTATGGCGTGTCGGACGGCGATATGAGTAAGCTGCGTGCGGCTTTTGAGGGCGATGCGGCGCTCAACAGCGTGCTCTACAATGCGGAAGCGGAGAGCATGGGCATGAGCGTGGAACAGTACCGCGAGTATGCGCGGATGCAGCAGGAAAACGAAGCGCTCAAACGCCAGGAAGAAGACAGGCAGCGCCAGCAGAAAGCCGACGAGACTTATAACGACTGGATCCGTCAGGCGAGCGAGCTGGTCGGCACGGCGGACGCACCGGGCGAGTACCCTGACTTCGACCTCAAGCGCGAAGTCGCGGAGAATCCGCGTTTCATTGCGATGCTGCGTGCTGGCGTTCCTGTAAAAGACGCTTACGAGGTATCCCATTTAGGCGACATTCAGGCTCGTAGCGCGGCGAAAGCTGCGGCGGAGATGGAAAAGCGCGTGATGGACAATGTCCGCGCGAAAGGAATGCGCCCGAACGAGAATGGAACCACTTCCCAGCCGGGGGTCATTGTCAAGAGTGACCCGAGCAAATTCACGAAGGCCGACCGCGCAGAGATCGCAAGGCGCGTTCGGCGCGGCGAGCGCATCGTATTCTGATGCCCGCCTAATTTACCGACTGTAAGAAGGGAGACAAAACTCTATGAAGAAGTTCAAAGACATTTTCATTCTGCCCGTTATTCTGAGCCTGTTTGAGGGCCAGACGAACGTGACGACCGATGCCGGTCTCTCGGGCGAGATGAAGACCTACTACTGCGACACCCTGATCGACAACGCCGAACCCGAGCTGGTGCATGACCGCTTCGCGCAGAAGCGCAACATCCCCAAGGGCAAGGGCAAGGAAATCGAGTTCCGTAAGTATGATCCGCTGCCCAAGGCCTTGACGCCCATCACCGAAGGCGTGACGCCCAAGGGACGTAAGCTGTCCATGACCACGCTGACCGCGCAGGTCGACCAGTACGGCGATTTCGTCGAGATTTCCGATATCCTCGACCTGACCGCCATCGACAACAACCTGCAGGAAGCGACGGTGCTGCTCGGCTCTCAGGCGGGCCGCACGCTCGACACCATCACCCGCGAGGTCATCAACGGCGGCTCCAACGTCCAGTACGGCGAAGGTCAGGTGACGGGCCGTCATCTGCTCGTTGGCGGCGAGGCCGCGGGCAACCACTATTTCACGGTGCGCGCCGTCCGCAAGGCGGTTCGCTTCCTGAAAACCATGAACGCCCCGCGCTATGAGGGTTCTTACTGGGCCATCATTCACCCTGACTGTTCCTACGACATTCAGGATGACCCTGATTGGAAGCGCCCGCACGAGTACAAGGACACCAGCAACATCTACGACGACGAGATCGGCAAGATCGCGGGCGTCCGCTTTATCGAGACGACCGAAGCGAAGGTGTTCCACGCGGATGACCTGACTGAGGGCGCACGCGACCTGACCGTCAAGAGCGCATCCAGCAAGGTCTTGACCGTAAACGAGGCCATCACTACTGCTGACGCCGCAAAGTTGGCTGGCCGTGAGGTCGTCATCGGTGGTGCACTTCTTGAGATCGAGAGTGCCACGGCCGCGGGTGCTGGCAGCGCGACGATCACGTTGAAAGAAGCGCCTGCTGCCACCCCGACGGCGTCGACCACCATCTATCCGGGCGAAGCCGGTGCGAAGGGCCGCAACGTCTACTCCACCCTCATCATGGGCGCGGAGGCTTACGGTACGACCGAGCTGACCGGTGGTGGCCTTGAGCACATCGTCAAGCCGCTCGGCTCTGCCGGTACGGCTGACCCGCTGAACCAGCGTGCAACCGTCGGCTGGAAGGCGACCAAGGTCGCCGAACGTCTGGTTGAGGCGTATATGATTCGCGTGGAGACCACTTCTACGTTTGACGAGACCCCGCTGACCTAACCACCAAGGGGGCGGCTGTGAACGCCGCCCCCGCCACTGAAACGGAGGAAAGACCGATGAGCGAAGCAAAGAACGCCGTTGCGGCTGTGAACGCCGCCCCCGCGGGCGAGGAGTACGTCAGCGTCCGCCTGTTCAAGGACAGCGGCAAGTACAAGGATGACCTGCTGGTGTGCGTGAACGGCGAAAGCTGCCTGATTCAGCGCGGCGTGACCGTACAGGTCAAGAGAAAGTTCCTGTGGGCCATCCAGAACCAGATGAGACAGGATGCCTCGACCGCAAATCTCATCCAGACGATGAGCAGCGACTACGTTGAGAGCGCGAAGGCCCACAACGCGTAAGTGAATACGACCGCGAGACACGAAAAATGAGTTGCGACACGGCGCAGCAAGGGACGAAAAAGTCGCTCTTGCTGCGCCGTTTTCCATAAGAGAGGTGACAACATGGTTATTGAAAATGCTTACGCGCTCGAAGAGATCAAGCTCGGGCGCAGGGGCGAGAATCAGGCGCGCAAGGTCGTCTTTGACGTGCTGGGAAAGTGGCGCGAGGGCTATGGCGAGGGCGTGGCGAGCCTGATTGTGCAGCGAAACGGCGATGCGCAGCCGTATCCCGTGACGGTGACAGAAGAAGACGGCGCGCTCGTGTGGCTGGTATCGAGTGTTGATACGGCGGTGGCCGGTGAGGGCGCGGCAGAGCTGCGCTATACCGTTGGCGATACCATTGTGAAGAGCCAGATATATAAAACACGCGTGCGCGAAACGCTGGAAAACAGCGGAGAGGCACCGCCTCCGGCCTATCAAAGCTGGGTCGATGAAGTTTTGCGGGCGGCGGCGGATGCGGAGACGGCGGTTTCCAAGATGCCATACGTCGACGAGACCACGGGCAACTGGTTCAAGTGGGACGCCACGGCGGGCGCTTTTGCCGACACGGGTGTTGCCGCGACCGGTCCGCAGGGCGAAGTCGGCCCCAAGGGCGACACCGGCGCACAGGGACCAAAGGGCGACACAGGCTCGACCGGCCCCAAGGGCGACACGGGCGCAACCGGCGCACAGGGTCCAAAAGGCGAGACCGGCGCAACCGGCGCGACCGGTCCGCAGGGCCCCAAAGGTGAAACCGGCGCGCGCGGCCCGCAGGGAGAGCAGGGCATTCAAGGCGAGATTGGCCCCGCTGGCCCGCAGGGCACAAAGGGCGACAAGGGCGATGCCTTTACCTATTCCGACTTCACGGCGGCACAGCTTGCCGCGCTGAAAGGCGACAAGGGCGATACCGGCCCCCAAGGAGAGAAAGGTGACATCGGCGCGACCGGACCGACCGGCCCCGAAGGTCCGCGCGGCCCGAAGGGCGAACAAGGCCAGCAGGGGCAGACCGGCCCGCAAGGAGAGACGGGGCCAGCAGGCCCCAAAGGGGACACCGGCAAAGGCTTCAAGGTGCTGGGCTATTACGGCACGAAGGCTGCGCTGGACGCCGCGCAGAAAGCGACCGCAGCGGCGGGCGATGCCTACGGCGTGGGCACGGCGGAGCCCTACGACATCTACATTTTCGACGGTATTACCGGCGAGTTCATCAACAACGGCCCCTTGCAGGGCGCGAAAGGTGACACGGGGCCCGAGGGTCCGCAGGGCCCGAAAGGCGATCCCGGCGAGACTGGTCCTCAAGGCCCTGCCGGGGCGGATGGAGCCCCCGGCAAGGACGGCGCAAAGGGCGCGGACGGCCTGCCTGGGAAAGACGGCGCAGACGGTGCGCCGGGTAAGGACGGGACAAACGGACGTGACGGCGTGACGTTCACGCCGAGCATGAGCGACGACGGCGACCTGTCGTGGACGAACGACGGCGGCAAGGCGAATCCGCAGACCGTGAACCTCAAGGGCCCGAAGGGCGACACGGGCGCACGGGGGCCTGCCGGCACTGACGGCGCGAAGGGAGATACCGGACCAGAGGGGCCAAGGGGTCCGCAGGGTGAACAGGGCCCGCAGGGCAAGACTGGTCCGCAAGGTGAAACCGGCCCGCAAGGCCTGACTGGTCCGCAAGGTGAAACCGGCCCGCAAGGCCTGACGGGCCCGCAGGGTGAAACCGGCCCGCAAGGCCTGACGGGCCCGCAGGGCCCTGCCGGTGCGGACGGCGCGAAAGGTGCGACCTTTACCCCTGCTGTGTCCGCGGCGGGAGACCTGAGTTGGACGAACGACGGCGGGCTTGCGAATCCCGCGACGGTCAACATCAAAGGCCCCAAGGGAGACCAGGGCGAGCGGGGCGAGAAAGGCGATACCGGTGCGACCGGCCCGCAGGGCCCCGCAGGCCCCGTGAACGTGCCCTCCACCACCTCTCTCATCAAGGGCAACGGCTCGGGCGGGCTGGTGGCGGCAACGCGCGGCAGCGACTATATCGCAAGCGGCAACATCACCAAGCAGACGCTGGTTGCATCGGAGACCACGCCCACCGAGAACTACGCTATCAACTGGTACTTTCAATAAGGAGGCGCTGAGATGGCAAGTGCAAAACTCGGCACCAAAGCCGTCGGCAGTATCGTCAAACTGAACGTCAACGGTGCAGCGAAAGAGTTTATCGTCGTCCATCAGGGCAAACCGAGTTCTCTGTACGACGAATCCTGCGACGGCACTTGGTTGCTGATGAAGGACATCTTCGAGGCCACACGATGGCACAGCTCGGATGTGAACAATCTGGAGAACAGCACCATCCACAGCATACTGAACAGCACGCTCTTGAACGCGTTTGAGAGCAACATCAGGGACGCAATCAAGCAGGTGAAGATTCCGTATCGCAAGAACGGCGGTTCCAGTGGCTCGGATCAGAGTGGTGCTAACGGCTTGCTCTGCAAGATTTTCCTGCTGTCCGGCTACGAGATTGGCTTCACGACCAGCGATAACCCCTACTTCCCGCAAGATGGTGCGAAGCTGTCCTACTTTGAATCTGGAACCGACACGTCCGCCAACAACAAGCGTATTGCGAAACTGAACGGCTCGGCCGACTACTGGGGGCTCCGTTCACCGTTCACCTACAGCACCAGCTTGGTGTGGCTCGTCAACTACGACGGCGTCGGCGAGACCAGCAAAGCATCCAACTCAACTGGCATCCGCCCCGCGCTCATTCTTCCGCCCGACATGGAAGTCGACAGCTCCGGCAATGTCACGCCACCCCCTCCCGCTACACACAAGACCCTCGTCAATGGCACAGCCTATGAAATTAAGGGTGGGAAGTGCCTCGTCAACGGCACGGTGTACAATATCCTCAAGGGCAGGACGCTCATCGGCGGGACAGGGTATGATATCAACTTTGAGCCGGATGTGAGCTTGACGTGGTACTTCAACGAAACCATTGATATAACGTCGCAGCCAGACAACTTCTGGGGGTATAGTAGCGGGATTGCTGTCAGCTTTGTGTCTGGCTATTATGGCTTTACCTACGACCATCTTATCCGAGACTACGACGACACTTACGGTGTAAGAACTTTAATCTACTATAGAAAGATTACCGAGACCAGGGAACTCGCCTACCGAAACGGCTGGCGGGGGGAGGTATACCGCACCATTACTTTCGACGAAGCCCCCTCGGGCGATCTTCTGGCGTGGCTGCAAGAGAACGCCACGCCGCAATAGAAAGGAGCACACATGAGTATCCACATCAAAGTCAACAACACGGAATACCCCGCTACGGTCAACGGCAACCGTACTGACCGCTCGTGGGACGGACGTGACACCAAAACCATCTACCTCACCATGTCCCACGACGCCGTGGCGGCACTGCTGCCCGACAATACGCCGTGGAGCATCGTGCAGCGCGATATGGTGGACGTGCTGGACGAGCAGGGGAAGCCCACGGGCGAGACCAAGGAAGTCGTCAATGAGTACGACAACAGCGAGTACAGTCTTGCGGGCGACATCACCGACCACCGCGACGGCACGGTATCCATTAAGATGGGCAAGCCCACGGAAACGGAAAGCGCCAAAGCGACCGTTACCGCCCTTGCGGGTGGGCCGGTCACGTATGCCCGCGCGGTGAAACTGCGCCCCATTATCGAGCAGGCAGCGGTCAGCCTGAGCGACGGCGAGGCGGCGAGCGTGCCGGAACTCATCACGGCATGGGCGTACCCCGTGGCTTGCGCTAAGGGCGACCGCAGGAGCTACGGCGGCAAGGTGTACAAGTGCCGTCTGGGTCATACCTCGCAAGCCGACTATACGCCGGACAAGACGCCCAATCTCTGGACGATCATCAACGTCGACCACGCAGGCACGCAGGCAGACCCCATCCCCGCAGCGCGCGGCATGGAATACGAGTACGGCAAGTATTACCTCGACGGCGAGGACGGCAAGACGTACAAGTGCGAGCGTATCGGCGAGGCCGCGGGCGGCAAGATCGTCTTGCAGTATTTGCCGCATGAGCTGGCGGGGCAGTATTTCACGGAGGTCTAATGTATGAAAATGCTGAAAGCTATCCGTGACGCGGATGCGCTGCGGCCTAACAAATTGAGCACGCCGCGCAAGGCGGAAATCCTCATGGGGCTTGAGCACCGAATTGCCGAAATGATGGGGGTGGAAGCCCCCACCCTCAAGGTGAGCGTGGAGGATGACACCGCGAGTGTCGAAGACATGGAATTGCTGCTGGCGGACGGCCACAACGAGTGTTACCACCTGTATTTGGCAGCGCAGCTCGACGCTTACAATCAGGACAGCGCGCTCTATGCCAACGACCACGCCATTGCCAACGAGGCGGTGGCCGATGCTATGGCATGGTGGCGCAGGACCAACCGGAAAGAAAGCCGGGGCAACTGGAAGGTGTGATGACAAGTGCCGACGACATTTCAGCTGGTGGAGACGACCTTCCCGAACGGCGAAGGCAAAGACACGCAGGAGCAGATCAACGGGGTCTACGACTACCTTTTCGTGCTTCTGGAACAGCTTCGGTATACGCTTTTCAATCTGGACGGGAGCAACATCAATCAGAATGCACTGAGCGAGTTTATCAAGAATATTTCCGAGCCGATCTACGCCAAGATCGAAGATACGGACAAGAACGTAAATGAAATTTCCATTACAGCGAAAGGATTAGATGCTCGACTTAGCGATGCTGAGGGGGACATCACGCAGCTTGACACAACGGCAAAGGGCTTGCAGGCGAGCATTTCGAACCTCGACGGCGCGATCACAAACATCAAGGCCGACGTGAACGGCATCCGCGCGACGGTAAGCACCAAGATCGACGCGACGCAGGCACAGAGCATTTTCGACCAGAGCGCGACCGGCTTCACGCTGGGCGCGACGAGCGGCGAGAACGGCACGATCTTCAAACTCAACTACAACGGCGTGCAGGTGGCGAGCACGGGGACTGTCGATCTGCACGTCAAGGCAGTCAACATCGACGGCACTCTGACGGCGGGCGCGCTGCGCGGCGGGAGCGTAAGCCTGCTGGCCGGAGATACCCCTGTCGGCAGCATGGATCTTGCCTACACGGGCACGGGGCAGGTCGGCGTCGGTCTGACGGCGACCTATGGCGGCATGAAGATGCACGCAGCGGGAAATATCTTTCTTGAATCCAAGCTGGGGCCGTTTGCATTGATCGGAAAAGACGATGCCAGCGACTACCCTGTCGTCTCGCTCGGCGGCGGCTATCTGGTGCTGAGCGGCAACTACACGTTCGGCGCTTCGCCGCCGAGCAACGCGCCGTATGGCACGGTGTTTTTCATCGAGGAGTAAGGCATGGCGAGCTTTTATTGTACGCTATCACCGGTCGACGGAGACGGGACGCAGCTCAGCGTGTACGCCAAGTTTACGGGCGGCTCGGATGATTACACCTTTAAGCGGCTCATCGACGTGCGCATCACCGGCGTCGGAACATTTGAGTTCAATTCCACGGCAGTCGGCGGCGGGGAGAGCACATTCGTCGGCACGATCACGGGGCTATCGCCGGGGACGACATACGAGTGGGTGTGCAACCTCTATTATTGGGGCGGTGACTGGATCGTATCGGATTACTCCGACGAGGGTACCGCCACAACGTACAGCGGCGGCGGTGGCGGCGGCGGAAGCAGCGCGAAGGCGGTTATCAATGTCGGGACGTATGCCTATCCGAACTGGAAGAGATACCGCGCGATCGTCAACATCGGGACGTATTCCAACACAAATTGGCTATCGGTTCGACCGGTCAACAATTACGGGAGCTATTCGCAACCCGATTGGAGGTAAAGAGCATGAATGAAAAGATCAAGCAGGAAGCGGCGCACGCGATGCGCCTGATCGGCATTTTGAACGTCAACGGCGACGCGGTGGACGTGGTGGCGGCGGTGCGGCAGTCGCTTCGCAATATCGCAATGATCTGCGACGGCACGGAAGCGCCAGAGAAGAAAGAAAGCGAGGGCCCGGATGAGACTGCCTGAGATCACGGCATATACGAACCGGCGCGTGCAGCAAGAGAAATTCGGAGGCATCAACCACACGTTCGGTGCGGCGGGCGGCGAGCTCTACGACATGAAGAACCTGTCGGCGCGATACTTCCCGCTTCTTTCCCCCCGTGCGAGGCGCTATACCGTCCGCAAGGATATGGGGACTGCAAACGGCATTTTCAGTGCAGGAAAGCTCTACGAGGTATACGGAACGAAGCTCTACGTCAACGGCGAGGAGAAGTTGACGGTCGCAGACAGCGAAAAGACTTTCTGTGCACTGGGCGAGCGCGTGCTCATCTTCCCCGACAAGATCGTGTGTGAAAAGGACGGCACGATCAAGCCGATGGAGGCGAGCTACGCCGCGGCGGGGCTGAAATTCGGGAATGGCACGTATGCTGACGAAAAGGCGGCGGCAAACAGCATCACGACGACCGGCGCGGCGTTCCCGTTCAACGTGGGCGACGCCGTGACGATCTCGGGCTGCACAAAGGAGACCTACAACAACCGCACACCCATCATCCGGGAGATCAGCGAGGACAAAAAGACGCTGCGCTTTTATGAAAACACCTTCCGCCTGCCCGACGGGCAGGAAAGCATCACGGAGCCTGGAACAGTCACGCTCAATCGCAGCGTGCCCGACATGGATTTTGTCTGCACGAACGAGAACCGCGTGTGGGGATGCAAGGGCGACAGCATCTTTGCTTCAAAGCTCGGCGACCCGTACAACTGGAACGTGTTTGACGGGCTCTCCACGGATGCGTTCAGCGTGGAGAGCGGCACGGCAGGAGCGTTCACGGCGTGCGTGAGCTATCTTGGCTACCCGTGCTTTTTCAAAGAAGACAAAATATTCAAGATGTACGGCACGGTTCCGACAAACTTCCAACTCATGTCAAGCGCGGTGCTCGGTGTGATGAAGGGCAGCCACAAGAGCCTTGCTGTGGCGGGTGAAACGCTCTATTACCTCTCGATGGTCGGTATCATGGCGTACAGCGGCGGCATGCCGCGTTGCATTTCCCGCACGCTGGGCGACGATGTGCGCCTCTCTGACGCGGTGGGAGGGAGCGACGGCCTCAACTACTACGTGAGTCTGAAAGAGGATGGCAAGGCGGCGTTGTACTGCTACAGCAGCGAGAACGGCGTGTGGCATAAGGAAGATGCGCTTGCCGTGGTGCAAATGGCCTATTCGGGCGGTATCATGGCCTTAGTAGACGGCGGGTGCGTGCTGCTTGGAAATCCGGCAGATATCCCGACCGGCGCAACACGCGAGGGGGCTGTTATTAGCGAGGCGGAGTTTGCCGACTATGACGGCGGCTCATTCGACGCGAAGCACGTGCAGCGCGTACGGGCGCGGCTGGAATGCGAAAAGGGCACAACGGTCGTGTTCCTTGTCAAGTTTGACGGCGGCGCGTGGGAAGAGGTCGACCGCTGCGGGGCACAGGAGAAGGACGTTTTCACGCTCAACTGCCCGATCCGCCGCTGCGACCACTTTAGATTAAAAATCAAAGCCACAGGAGAATACCGGCTCTATGCGCTCGAGTACGAATACGTGACGGGCGGCAGAAAGTGAGGGGACAATGGCAGATAATTTCAAACACAAGAATACAGACCTGACGCTCATCAACGATTCGGGCGACCTTGATCTCATCCGGCAGTATACAGAGGCCTACAACAAGGCCTATGCCGAGGGAGACAAGGCGGGCCAGCAGGCGGCGCACGACGCAGCGGAGAAAATCCGCGCGAAGTACGACTATTCCGGCGGCGTGGACGGCAGCGAGTACATCAAACTCGGCACGGGCGCGAGCCCTGCAAAGGCTGACACAAGCTGGCTCGATAAGCTGGGCGACAGCAGCTACAACTACGACCAGAGCGGACAGATCAGTGCAAAGCTCGACGCGCTGCTGAATCGCACGCCGTTTTCCTACGACGCGGCGAGCGACCCGCTCTATCAGCAGTATCGCAAGCAGTACACGCGCGAGGCAGACCGCAGCGCTGAGGATGTGCTCGGCAAGGCGGCAGTGATGACGGGGGGGATGCCGTCCACGGCGGCGGTGGCAGCGAGCCAACAGGCGAGCGACTACCAGATGAGCCAGATGACGGACAAGATCCCCGAATTACAGCAGCTTGCCTATAGCATGTATCAGGATAAATTGAGCGGCGACCGCGCCGACCTGAATACGCTCATCGGCCTTGAGGACAACAACTACAACCGCTGGATGGCTGACCGAAACTACCTCTATCAGCTCGCGCGTGATCAGGTGGGCGACCAGCAGACGGCGGATGCGCTGGCGTATCAGAAGCAGCAGGACAAGCTGAACTATGACTACCAGAAGGAACGCGACGCCATCGAGGACGCACGCTATAATGCGGAATGGCAGTATAAATTGCAGCAGGCCGCGCAGCAGGCCGCGAGAAGAAATACCCGCGTCATCACCACGCCTACGGGCGGCGGCGAGGCGGATTATGATGGCTTGTTCGCAGCGGCGCAGGCAAGCGGCTATCCCAAGAGCTTTATCTCCAACAACTATAAGAAGTACGGCTTTTCCTCTTCAAGCAGTTTGTATGACGATTATGAGAGCTGGCTCGAGGGGCAGGGCGGCGGCAGCGGAAGCGGCAGCAGCGGCAAGACACTGCCGCAGGGTCAGTTTATTGCTCTACTGAGCGGATTCAACACGTCGCTGAAAAACGGTGAAGGCGAGCGTATCCTTTCGACGCTCGACAAGGCATGGCCGCTGATGACGAGTGATCAGAAGGCAGAAATGCAGAAGCTGCTGACGCAGTACGGCTATTCCTACGAGGAGGGCTAAATGGGACGATTAGTAAAAGCGAATCCGGAAGTGGAAGCGAGCAAGGGCCAGACGACGGTTGTTGGAACCGGCACGCACGGCAGGCTTGTGAGAACGGGGGATGTGAAGCGCACATCCCCTACGGGCAATGTGGTGCAGAAGAAGCCGACAGTGCAACCGAGCAAGGCGGCAACGATTCCCGCAAAGTCGAGCAGCCCCATGTTCCGCACGCGGCAGAATGTCGTGACGCCAAAAAATCAAAGCGCGCTTGCGCAGAATCTTGCGCAGGGGGCCTTACAGAAGAAGGACGCGAAGAACTACCAGAGCAAAGAAGCGTTCGAACAGCACGTGCAGGAGGTAAAAGCCCCCACGGTCGCGCAGCGCGTCGGCAACACCGTCAAGGGCGCGGCGAAAACCTATGGCGCGGGGCTCGTCAACCTTACCGGTATGGCGCAGACCGGCAGCGGATTGCAGCGACGCGAGGAAGCAAACACCGAAATTGCCCTGTGGGATCAGGATATCAAGGCACAGCGGGACGTGCTTGCAGACCCCAGCAGCACCGAAAGCGAGCGCGACACTGCTCGAAATGTCATTGCGGCACTGGAAGCGCGGAAAGCCGCATACCTAAAAGCTTACGGCGAGGGCGGCGAGGTGGAGCGCACGGCGGGCAACATCTACAAGGCCGCCGACCGACTCGCCGACAGCGGCGCAAAGGACATCAGCAAGGCAAAGCGCGATCTTGGCGGCGCGGGGCGGCTTGCAGTCGACGTTGGCGTGGCGGGCGCGCAGATGGGCATGGACGCGGCTCTCGGGCTTCTGACGGGTGGCAGTGCACTCCCTGCGATGTTTGTCCGCAGTACGGGCGGAAGCGCGCAGGAAGCACGCAGACAGGGCGCAACGCACGAGCAGCAGGTCAACTATGGCTTTGCAAGCGGCGCACTTAGCGTGGCAACCGAGAAGATCGGCAACGCGGCAGCGCCGTTCAAGAAAATGTTCGGCAGGGGCTTCTTAGATAGCGTCATCGAGCGCACGATGTCGGGGCTCAATAACAGCGCGGCGGGCAAGATCGCGCTGTCGTTCATTGAAGAGGGCGGCGAGGAAGTGATTGAGGATCTTGTCCAGCCCGCGCTGCAGATGATCTACAACGGCAAGACGCTCGGTGGGAGTTACAGCGAGCTGGAAGCGGCGGAGGTTCTGAATGACTTCCTTGTTGGCGGCATTCTCGGCGGTATTGGTGGCGGCGTGGAAGCTGCGGCAAACCGATTCGCGCGCTTTGATAACTCCCTGGGTGAGAGCGGGCGAAAAGCGATTCGCGGCTCGTATCAGGAGGGCAAGGACACGGCACAGCACGTGAAGGACTTTATCCCTGCCTACAATGCGGGCGTGGAGGGAAAGGCGAACCCGAACCCGACGAATGAGACGGCCTATGCAGGCTATGTCGCGGGGCAGAACGACGCGAAGAAAGAGGCAGGAACGGGCGAGCATATTGACAGCCGCACGAAGGAAAATGTATCGAGCAGAAATGTAAACGCTTTCCAGTTTGACCACCCCGAGCTGCACGGTTATTACAGTACGGCGGCAGAGCAGATCGCCGGTATCGCTGATATAAGCCTTTCGCGCGGACAGCAGAAGGGCGCGCGGCAGCGGACGGCAAACGGATACCAGAGAAACAATCAGATATTCGAGACCCCCGCCATGCGCAAGGCGATGAACGAGGGCCTGACGCGCACGCAAATCATTGATGCAGCGCAGCGCATCATCAACGATAATGGACAGGAGAATGTCAAAGCGGCGAAAACGCTCGAGATCGTTCTTGACGACATGCTGACGAATGGGTACACTGCTGTTGATGGAACGGCGGTTGCCCCCAATACGGATTATATTGCAGCAAAGCAGCAGATCGCAGGCGCAGAGGTGCAGGCGACCGGCTTTGACAAGTATGTAACTGACAACCGCCTTGCCCTCGAGACAGGAGATGTGACAATGGATGAGCTGCGCACAGAATATGCGCAGCAGGAAGGAGCCGAACATGGAGAAGCAGTACATTTACGCAACGGCAGCGAACGGGATAACGGTGCGGATCCCCGCGGAGAAGTACGAGGCGTGGAAGAAGGCGCAGGACGAAATCCGGGCCGGAAGGAAGGGCGACACTTCGCAGACAGCGAAGCAGCTTCGCTCGATTATGGAGAAAAAGTAAGCACTGCGAGCTTCGGCATCGGCAGAGGCGCATTCAATGACAGCGTCTATCTTGTGAAGAACGAGACGGCGGAAATGCGCAAGGCGAAGGACCTCGCCAAAGAGCGCGGCCTGCGCGTGACGTTTTTTGCCGGAAATAATCTGACGTTCCGTGACAAGAGCGGGAAAACGTTCCAGGTGCGCGGCTACGTTTCAGGTGACCGCGTATTTATCCGTGCGGATCATCCGGAATTTACGTCGTACCAGATCATGCGGCATGAGGCCGGACATGATATGATCGCAAAGGGCGAAGTCGATTTGAACGAGGTACGCACGCGCATCGATAAGACCTTTACCGGCGGTGAGGTCGACTCCCTCTGCACGGCGTATGCAGACGCTTATGCCGGCACCGAAATGACGGCGCAGGAAATTTGGGAAGAGGTGGTTTGCGACAGCCTCGGCGATATGAACATTTTCGCCGACAGTGAGATCAGCGATGCGGCAGCGTTTCTTCTTGCGCATATCAAGGTGGAGAGCGAAACCGTTGCGCAGGAAAGCACGCGTGCGCCGCCAAGCAAAATAAATGGCAGGGCGAGCATTGAAGAGGCTGCCGATGGCAAAAAATATGTCCGCGCCGACAGACAGGTCATTTTTGGAAATGACCCGCAGAGTTGGAGCGAACAGCTGGAAGACTATATTAACGGGAAAATCCGCCGTGGACAAGACGTTAAGCTTATCGGCGCGGATGGCGACGAATTGGTTCTGACTGCGACCTCGGCAGGGAAACTGAGCGACAACCACACCAGCGATGGGCGTACTATGAGCGAGGCGGCATTTGAGCGAAAAGTAAATGCAGCATCGCATATTGACGAGTTGGCGCAGGTTTCTGTCAAGGGGGACAGGAACGTTGTAGATCATAACAGTCGACATGGAGACATGGCAAGTAGCGGTTGGAATTATCGCACGGCGTTTTTCAAAGACTTTGACGGGAAATATTACAAGGTTACGATATCGACGGCGCAGAGCGCAGACGGTAAGATGATCTATAATATTGGGCAGATGCAAGAAAGAAGCATCCCCCAAATTAATGGCTCTTCCGCTGCGGACAGCGGCGCTCTGCGAGGGAATGCTTCTGTAGATAGTCTATCTCGTGGCGTACAAAATGTCAAGCTGAAGTTCAGCATGGAAACGCCGGTCGAAGAGACTGACAAACTGATCGCCGTCCACAACAAGGATGAGGCCAGCATCATGTCCGCGCTGAAGCTGGGCGGCCTGCCCATGCCCTCTATCGCCATTGTAAAAGCCAGGGACGGGCACACCAAGTACGGCCCCATCTCCCTTGTGTTCAGCAAGGACACCATCGACCCGCAGCTATTCCGCGCCAACAAGGTGTACGGTGGCGATGCCTGGACGCCGACAGCTCCGCGAGTAGATTACCCCGTGAACAGCAAAAAGGCATCCCAGGTGGAGCACGAGCTGCACCGGCTGGCCGGGGATGTCTCCGTGGCCGGGGGCATCTTCGGGAACAGCGCCGCCCTGCGCTCTATGGGCATCGACAACACCAGCACCAGGAGCACGGCAGAGCTGGCGGAGAAGCTGGCCTCCACGGACACGGTGCGGGCGGCCTATCTGGCAGACCAGGGCAAGAGTCTGGAGCCGGTGAAGATGGACAAGGTGTGGGACAAGTTCGGTAACGACACCCTGCAAAAGGTGGTTGACCGCCTGGGCGTGAACACGCTGGCTGAAATCGAGGCCAACCTGGAGACCGGTGAGAGCGTGAAGGACGCCCTGGGCGAGAATGCCGAGGTCATCCGCGACATTCTCCGGGACTACTACCGGGAACAGGGCGAACCCATGCTCCGCAGAATGGCCGTCAAGAGGCATTGGACCGACGCGGAGATCAACGAAAGACGGCAGAACCGCATCGACAATTCCATGGACGGCGTTTCCATCTTCACCCTGGAGGACATCGTTCACCACGCATGGGATATGTACCAGGACGGCGGCGCGACCAAGGGCGAAATTGACCGGATGGCTACCTCTGACGCGCTGCGCAGCTCCGTGGATGACCACGCCGTTGAGGAGTGGATTGCCGGGAAGCTGGACGGCCTGCTGGGCGAGGCGGGCATCTACAATGGCAAGGACCCCTACACCCCCTCCGGCAATCTCCGCAGTTTCTCGCAGCTCCACTATGCCTACACCCTGGAGAACATCGTCAAGGCGATGAAGGAGGGCCAGGAGGAGCGCGGCGGCAGCACCTGGGGCGCAAGCGCCAAGACCCTGCAATCCGTGGCGACGCCGGAATACCGCAGCATCCAGGAGATCAAGGCGGACAGTGGGCGGCTGGGCATGGACGAGGGGACCGAGTATGAAGCAAAGCTCCAGGCCATTGATGACCAGATCGGCAGCATCATCACGAAGATCAAGCAGGGAAACAAGGCTCATTCCGACAATTCCTTCGTCGAGAGCGACATCATCGGCAGCATCCTGATGGAAACGTCCAAGGGCAAGAGGACGGTGGACGCTATCATGCGGGCCTTCTCCAAGGAGGGGTACAAAATCAGCAGCCAGACGGCCCAGGACATCCAGGCCGTCTACCAGGAGGCGGCGGAAATGCCCACCGGCTACTTTGAGGCCAAGCCCCAGCGCGCCGTTGGGTTTGACGAAGTTTTGGCAGCGGTGATCCCGGACAACAGCAGCGACCGTCTGAAAGCCGCATTGCAGGATGCCGGGGTCAACACGGTGGAGTATATCGCCGGAGATGAGGCGGACCGTTTGGAAAAAGTCAACAGCGTGGATGACGCGGCATTCTCCCGCGAGATCCCTGAGGCAAACTACGAAACGTTGAAAAAGAAGTACGGATATATCCCGGCGGGCGAGCGTGCATACCGCGAAGTGCAGGTACCGAAGAAGACGGCGGATGACAAATATGTCAGCCGCACAATCCGCACGGTGCTGGAAGCAAAGGCCACGCCGGACGCAATGATACCGACGTTGGAACGAATGGTGGCAAAAGGAGATTTCTCCTACGACCGCTATACGGACAAGCAGGCCATTAGTGACGCAGAAAGCCGCATAAAAACCGAGGGTTGGCAAAAGACCCTGAATAAATGGAAAAATTCCACCAAAGAGGGAATCAGCAAGGAGAATACGGCGATTGGCTGGGCGCTCTACAACAATGCAGCAAACAGCGGTGATGTGGAGACAGCTATCGATGTGCTCGACACCATCGTAAAGCGCCAGAGAAATGCGGCACAGGCGTTGCAGGCAACGCGGCTGCTCAAGCAGCAGGACCCCGGTACGCAGCTTTATGCGGCGCAGCGCAGCGTGGAGAACTTGACAGAAGATCTCAAAAAGCAGTACGGGGAAAAGGCCCCTGATCTGGAGATTGACCGCGACCTCGCTGAGAAGTTCCTGAACGCAAAGGACGACGATGCGCGCACCGAGGCGATGAAGGAAATCTATCGCGATATCGGCAGACAGATGCCGAGCCGCTTCATTGACAAATGGAACGCTTGGCGCTACTTTTCGATGCTTGGTAATCCACGCACGCATGTGCGCAACATCGTTGGCAACGTAGGATTTGTTCCTGCTGTCACGGTAAAGAACGTCATCGGCGCAGGCATTGAGAGCGCTGCGAACGCGGTGAGCGGCGGCAAAGTCGGACGCACGAAGGCAATCCTGACGACGAAGGACGCAGGGCTTATCAAGGCGGCATGGAGTGACTATGCCAACATTCGCGAGCAGGCTCTCGGCAGCGGCAAGTACAATGATAATGTCAATGTGCGACAGGAAATCGAGGAAGGGCGCACGATCTTCAAACCAAAGCTGCTGGAAGCGATGCGCAAATCTAACAGCACGGCGCTGGATGCGGAAGACGCATGGTTCTCCAAGCCGCATTACGCGGCGGCGCTGGCGCAATTCTGCAAAGCAAATGGCATTACCGCGGAGCAGGTCGCTGGCGGGAAAGGCATTGAAGCGGCACGCGAATACGCGATCAGAGAGGCGCAGAAAGCAACCTATCGAGACACCAATGCGTTTTCACAGATGATCTCCGATCTCGGCAGATACCGCGGGGATAACAAGATGAAACGCCTCGGAAGCACCCTCGCCGAAGGAATCCTGCCGTTCCGCAAGACACCAGCCAACATTCTGGTGCGCGGCGTGGAATACAGCCCTATTGGTTTCCTCAAAAGCATAAGCTATGACCTTGTGCAGGTGCAGAAGGGTAATATGCAGGCGACCGAAATGATCGACCGTGCCGCCGCCGGTCTGACCGGCACGGGGCTGATGATGCTCGGCCTTTATATGGCGAAAGAGGGCATTCTTCGCGGCAGCGGCGGTGATGACGAGAAGAAGAAAAAGTTCGACGAGCTGCAAGGGCATCAGGAATATGCGATGGAGCTGCCAAATGGCACGAGTATTACGCTGGATTGGCTTGCGCCGGAAGCGCTTCCGTTTTTCGTCGGGGCAAACCTTTACGAGCAAATGCAGGCGAACAACGGGTATCTCACTATGAGTGATATGCTTCAGGCAGCAAGCAACGTGACGGACCCGCTTCTTTCCATGAGCTGTCTGCAAAGCCTGAACGACGTTTTTGACGCGGTGGGGTATGCGTCCTCCGGGGACACAAACGCACTAACCAGTGCGGTAGCAAGCGCGGCGACGAGTTATTTGACGCAGGGTATCCCGACGGTCTTCGGGCAGGCGGAGCGCACGGGCGAAAGCGAGCGCATGACGACCTATACGGATAAGAACAAATTCCTGACGCCGGATATGCAATATGCGCTCGGCAAGGCCAGCGCGCGTATTCCGGGCGTTGACTACGGGCAGATCCCCTTTATCGACGCATGGGGACGCACGGAAAGCTCCGGAGGAGTGATCGCGCGGGCATTTAACAATTTTGCGAATCCCGCGTATACCTCGAAGGTAAGCGGCAGCAAAATGGAAGATGAATTGAGCCGCCTGTATGAGGCGACCGGTGAGGCCAAAGTCCTGCCGCAGCGCGCACCGAAATCTTTTACCGTGAATAAGGAAAACAAACAGTTGACCGGCGAGGAATACGTCAAGTACGCCACAAAGCGCGGGCAGACTTCCTATAAGATCGTCAGCGAGCTCACGGGACTTGCGAGCTATAAGTCCATGAGCGACGGCGATAAGGCAGATGCCGTTGCGAAAGCCTACGAATATGCCAACATCGTTGGGAAAATGAGCGTGAGCAATTACCAAACGGACGGATGGGCGGCAAAGGCCATAGATACCGTCAAAAAAACGGGCGTTTCAGAAGCCCAGTATATTGCGCTTTATCTGGCAAAAGGCGGGATCGAAAGCCTGAAGGACAAAAATGGTGATACCATCAGCAACAGCGAGGGATTACAGATCATGGAGCTTGTTTATCAGCAGAAGGGGCTTTCCGATAAACAGCGCGCGGCCCTATTTGAGGACTTCGGCGTCGGGAAGAGCATTCGCCACTGGAACCGCGCGCGGGTGGACGAGCAGCTTGCAATCATGAGGAAGAAAGCGGCGTAAAGAAAAAGAACCTGTCGGTGGTCCGACAGGTTCTTTTGCCCCGTGGTGAATTTGCGGAGGCGGCATGATAGGCTCAATGGAGAACACCATAAAAATAAGGGGGCGTGAAAAATGGACAATGCAAAGCACTACGATGACGCAGAGATCGCGCTGATCGATGCACGCTGCAAGAGCAATACGCATCGAATCAATGAGTTGCAGGAGCACCAAACGGCGCTCGACAGGCTGGCGACGTCGGTCGAGGTGTTGGCGACCAAGCAGGAAACCGTTGAGGGAGACGTCAAAGAAATCAAAGAGGATGTAAAGGCCATCACGGGAAAGGCGGGGAAACGCTGGGACAGTCTGGTCGACAAGGCTCTCGCGGCGCTGGCTGGTGCGTTTATCGCGTGGCTGATTTCTGGTGTAGCCCTATGAAAAAGCTGAGAAAGCGGGACAAGTACGTCATCGCGGCAGTGCTCAACCTCTGCTGGTACTGCATTGCGGTGCTCGTATTGACCGCGCATGACAAGGTAGTGCCGGATAGCCTGACCGTCGCGTGGTTCGCCGCGTGGACGGCGGAACTGGGGCTGCTGGCGGGAATAAAAATCAAGGGAAAGGACGAATAACATGAACGAATTACTGAACAAGAGAATCGCAAACCTTCTCAGCGTGAAAAGCCTTGTGACGATTGCGCTGACGGCGACCTTCTGCGCGCTGACAGTACAGTCGAAGGTGACGCAGGAATTCAACACCGTGTACCTCATGGTCATCGCGTTCTACTTCGGCACACAGAACGCCGCGGGCAGCGCGAAGGGAGAATAAACGCATGAATATCCGCAAATATCCCGCGAACGCGGGGAACGTCGGCGGCACGCGCGCGGCGAGCGGCATTCGCTACATCGTCATCCACTACACCGGAAACGACGGCGACACGTCGCTGAACAACGCCAAATACTACGCATCGAACGTGGTGAAGACGAGCGCGCACTACTTCGTGGACGAGAAAGAGGTCATCCAGAGCGTGGACGACCTGCGCATCGCGTGGGCGGTCGGCGGGAAGAAGTACCCGAGTTGCGCGCAGACCGGCGGCGGGACGCTGCACGGCCGCTGCCTGAACGCAAACAGCATCAGCATTGAGCTGTGCGATGAGAAGAAGAACGGCGTATACGCGCCGGGCGCGAAGACCGTCGCGCAGGCACTTGAGCTGACGAAAGCTCTGATGAAGAAGTACAACATCCCCGCGAGCAACGTCATCCGCCACTTCGACGTGACGGGCAAGCTGTGCCCCGCCTACTGGTCGGGCAAGGAAAACGCGGGCAAGTGGGAAAAGGAGTTCAAGAGCAGGCTTGCGGAGCCGGACTACCGCGAAATGCTCAAAAAGCGCTCCGGTCTGGCGGATGCGACGATGGACTACCTCGCCGCTTACAAATACGGCGGCGACCTGATCCGAAAGCTCGCGGCGATGAAGTAACCCGGAGTTGGAGCGGTCGAAAAAGTAAGGAAGGAGCGGGCGGCGAAAGCCACGCGAAAGCGCTCTGCAAGCCCTACACGGGCATGGACAGTCAGCACAGGTCAATCCGCGCGCAATTATCTTCTATGGCCCCCAAGCGGGCTGTGGCGTATATCTTATCGTTTGAGCTGCCGCAGGACGAAGCGTACTGCCTTATTGAATGCGATGTGCGCGGGAAGAGCCGCGTCGAAGTCGCGGAGACACTGCACGTCTCACCGGAGTACGTGAAGACGCGGCGACGCCGGGCATACAGCAAAATCGCGGACGGCATCAAAAACACATAAAGAAGAGACCCTACAAAGACCTTTTTCAGGCTCTTTGCGGGGCCTCTTTTTCGTTATCATTGAGACAACAAAAGGAGGTGCGCGCATGGACCAGTTTGCAATTGCCGGATACAGCGGCGGAAACTGCATGATGTGTGTTATCGACAACGGTGATATTTTCCAGACCGACTATTTCGGCAACCGCCAGCAGCTCATCGGCAAGACCTCTTCGGCATACGCCGAGCTGGAAGCCACCACGCAGGAGTATTACGACAAGCTTGTTGAGCTGGGCGTCATCACTCCGCCCAAGACGCAGGAGGAGCTAATGGGCGAAATGCAGTCGGCTATGAGCGACATGGCTGCGGTCATCAAAAATCTGACCGATCAGGTAAAGGAGCTGAAGGAAAATGGACCTCAAGCAACTCTTAGCGGCAGCGGCGAGAATGTTTCCCAGCGCCGACCTGCAAGGCGCGGCGGAGAAAGCGGAGCAGGCGATCAGCGGGACGGTTGACACGCTGGAGGGCGTGCAGAGCACGGCGCGCAGGCTCGGCATTGATCCTGGTATCGCCGACAGCCTATATTCGCGCTACGGGCGCACAATGCAGGCGAAGGCCCTGTGCGGGCTTCTCGGCACGACCCCAGAGGCTTTGCGCTCTGACGCCAATAAAATACTCGGCGGCACACAAAACGGTTCACAGGCCCCGCAAAAGGGCAAAGCGGGGCACTCAACCAAATTCCCCCGGCTGAAATAGCTGTTGGAATAATTTTTGAGGAAAGGAGAATGCACCATGAACAACGATCAGAGCACCGGCATGAGCTGGCTCGCGGTACTGTTTATCATCATCGTCATCGCGGCGCTGTTTGGCGGCTTTGGCAACGGCTTTGGCTTTGGACGCGGCAATATGCCGTATCCCGTCAATGACACCGGCTGCAACCGCGTGAGCAACTGCGAGGTCGAAAAGCAGGGGATCATCGACACGTCCCGCACGCAGTATCTCATCGAGCAGCAGAGCAACGACACGCGCATGGCAATCAACGCCAGCACTGAGGCGATCACCAGTCAGGCCAGCCGCATCTACGAGCAGCGCCTGCAGGAGACCATCTTCGACCTCAAGATGGAGAACCAGAACCTCAAGAACGGCATCTTCACCAAGGAGCAGACAGACGCCCTGGCGGCGAAGATCTCCGATTGCTGCTGCGGTTTCAACCGCCGTCTGGATGCGATCGAGGGCCGCATGCTGACCAAGCCCGCACTGTACGGCGTGGCTTCGACCTGCGCAGGCCAGATCATCCCCGCGTCTTGCGGCTGCAACGGCAACGTCAACCTTTAAGACCATATTCCCCGCTCGGGGGACATGGCAGGCCCCTATGGCCGGGTAACAGGCGGGGCAATAGCCCCGCCTATTTTTTATGGAAGGAGAATAAAAATGTCTTGTAAATCTGCTCTTTACGCTGCCATGCAGACGCCTACCGCTGTCGCGGTCGACGGCGTCATTCCTCTTGGCAGCCTTATCCGCCGCTACGGCTGCGACGTGGCCCTCAACGGCAACGCTGTCAACATCACCGGCGCTGGCTACTACGATGTCGACGCCTCGGTCACCGTCACGCCTGCCGCTGCCGGAACCGTCACCGTTACACTCTACAAGGACGGCGTCGCCGTCCCCGGCGCGACCGCCTCGGCGACTGCCGCCGCCAACGGCACGGTCGATCTCAGCATTCCGGCGCTTGTGCGTCAGGTCTGCTGCGCGGAAGGGTCCGCTCTGACGCTGGTACTCGCCGGTGCCGCTGCTACGGTCAATAATGTGGCGCTGCGCGTGCAGCGGATCTGAGAGGTGCGCGATGGTGCAGCTCTTGATCGGGATGCTGCTTGGCGCGATGGTGGCCACGCCCACAGGGCGCAGCATCGGCAATCAGATCGGCGACGCGGCACTGGCGGAGATCAAAAAAGCAATGCCGAAGCCGACCGCAGAAAGCGAGGAAGAAAATGAAACTCATTGAAAAACTGTCGGCGATGGTCGACGAGGAAATCGAGGACGCGATGAAGTACGCGAAATGCGCCCTCGAGTACAAGGACGAATGTCCTGCTCTTGCGAAAACTTTTTACGAGCTTTCCGGTGAAGAGATGCATCACATGACGATGCTACACGCTGAGGTCGCCGGCGTCATCCAGAAGTATAAGCAGGAGAAGGGCGAGCCGCCCGAGGGCATGAAGTGTCTCTATGACTATCTGCACAGGAAGCAGATCGAGAGAGCTGCCGAGGTTCGGACGATGCAAGGGATGTTTCGAGAGGGATGAGCGAGCCCAAAAAATGATGCACTATTAGCCAAAAAGGCCTCTGCCCGCAATGGGTAGAGGCCTTTTATGCGAGGGTAACTGCGGGGGTAACAGGATAGAAATATTGGGCATAATCGAGAATTTGCCAGAATAGTCTAAATATGAAAAAACCTCGGAACCGCAACGGTTTCGAGGTTTTTCTTGGTCCGAGTGGCGAGACTTGAACTCACGGCCTCTTGACCCCCAGTCAAGCGCGCTACCAACTGCGCCACACCCGGATGATGTGTACTGCTCAATGTCAGCTTAGATAGAATAGCACACCAGTCCGGAAAATGCAAGTCCTAATTTGAAATTTTTTCAAAAATTTTGTCGAGACCTCACCACGGGACTTCTTCATCCGCGCGCAGATAGAAGTGTCCGGCCTGCGGCGTGACGCCGGCGTTGGAAAACAGCTCTTCGAGCGTAACGAACTCGTAGCCCTGCGCCTGCAATACCTCGATAGCCTGAAGTGAGGCCTCGACGCTCGTGTCATATGGGTCGTGCAGGAGAACGATGTCGCCGCTTTTGGCATTTTCGATGATGTGGTGCGCGACGAGGTCCCTGTTGCGCACGCTCCAATCCATCGTGTCGATCGTCCAGTAGATGAGCGGGACGGAGACGGCGCTTTTGAGTGCGTCGCTTGCAAAGCCCCAGGGCGGGCGCAGCCAGTAGTCACCGTCGCCGAGGATGGCGCGCAGCGTCTCGTCCGTTTTCTGGATTTCGGCGAGTGCAGCGGCGTCAGCGCTGTCAAGACGGATGTGCGTGTAGCTGTGGCCGCCGACCTGATGGCCTTCGTCTTTCATGCGGCGGACGAGATCTTCGTTGCCCGCGATCTGCTCGCCGATGAGGAAGAACGTCGCGTGCGCGCTGCGCTCCTTGAGCCCGTCAAGGAGGGTGGCGGTCGTCTGCGGGGAGGGGCCGTCGTCAAAGGTCAGCGCGATACAGCGCCGCGGCTGAGACGCAGCCGAGACGGCGACAGCTTGGCCGCCTTTGGCGCAGGAAAAGCAGAGTGCAAGAAAAGTCAACAAAAACAGCAGCAAGAGCGCGAAACGTCGTTTCAAGATCATCACCTCAGCCTCTATTTTACTCAGCAGGTGGACAAAAAAGACCGAGCTGTATGACGGATGATGGAAAAAGTTTGTAAAAAGGAGCTGAAAACGAGAATTTCGCTTGCATACGGCGCGAGGATATATTATAATCCAAACATGCTGAATACTAATAGGAAAGGAATATCCTATGGAGAGCAAAAAGTTAGAAGCGCTGCTGATGGCGGTAGACCTCGGCAGCTTTACCAAGGCGGCGGAGGTGATGGGCTACACGCAGTCCGGCCTGACGCACATGATGAATTCCCTCGAGCGCGAGGTCGGCTTCACGCTGCTTGAGCGCGGGCGCGGCGGCGTCCGCCTGACGAAGGACGGCGAGCGCGTGGCGCCCGCCATCCGCGAATTCTTGCAGGCCAACGCGCGGCTTGACAGCACGATCGCGCAGGTGGCGTCCTCGCGCAGCGAGGTCATCCGCGTGAGTGCGTTCGCCAGCATGGCCATGCACTGGCTGCCGAGCATCATCCGCCGCTTTCGTGAGGAGCGGCCCGACGTTGATGTCGACATCCGCATGGCCGACCACATCCGCAGCCCCTATGAGCTTTTGGCGCAGGGGAAGATGGATGTCATCTTCGTCAGCCATCAGGAAGAGGAGAGTGGCTACGAGTGGATCCACCTGCGCGACGACACGATGTACGCCGTGCTGCCCAAGGACTATCCCATCGACGGGCGCACGGGGTATCCGCTGAGCGAGTTCGACGGGCGTGACTTCATTATGCCTGCGCAGGGCTTTGACAAGGACATCATGCGCATCTTCAACCGCGTGGGCGTCAAGCCGCACATCCTGCCGACGGCAGTGGACGACCCGACGGTCATCAGCATGGTCGAGCACGGCCTCGGCGTGAGCATGATGACGGAGCTGACGCTGCGCGGCCGCGGTGACAGCGTGCTGCTCGTGCCGGTGGAGCCCAAGTCGGCGCGCGAGCTCGGCATGGCCGTGCGCGCGGGCGAGGGGCGGCAGGCGTCGCTCCAGCAGTTCCTTGAGTGCGCGCAGACGGTGCTCGCCGAGCTGGAGCCCAAATGAAAAAAGACTTGTAACGCGGCGTAAAAACGGGTAAAATAATCGATACGACTCGAAAAGGAGAAAAAGGTTTTCCATGCTGACGTTCAAACCCGTTGCGCAGCGGGATCTTTCCCGCCTGCGTCGCTATTATAAGAATTGCAACTACCAATTATGCGAGTATTCTGCGCTCGTCAAGCTGATGTGGCGCGGGCACCTGCACCCGCAGTATGCCGAGGCGGCGGGCTGTCTGATCGTGAAAAACTGCATCGACGGCAAGCCCTGCTTCGACTATCCCGTGCCGGGACCGGACGGCGATGAGGAGGCCGCGCTTTGCGCCATTGAGGATTATTGCGTGGAGCAGGGCATCTCGCTCGAGCTGTCCGTCGTGCCGCGGGAGAAGGCGGCGAAGCTCTTAGAGCGCTATCCGCGCTTCCACCTCAACAATTTTCGTTCCTGGCGCGACTATATTTACGAGGCGAACGATCTGCGCGAGTTCCCGGGCCGCCATTACAGCGGCCAGCGCAACCACGTCAACAAATTCCGCAAACTCTATCCCGAGGCGCAGTTCCGTGCGCTGGGGAAGGATGATCTGCCGCTGATCGAGCGCTTCTGGCAGGACTATACGGAGGTGTTTGAAAAGACCTCGCAGTCGGCCAAGCAGGAGTTGGCGCTTGCCAAGACGATGCTGCGCCTGACGGGCGCGTCGTGGCTCTACGTCGGCGGTATGGAATATGAGGGGCGGCTCATTTCGATTGCGATGGCCGAGCGCTGCGGCGAAACGCTGCACGTCCACATCGAAAAGGCGCTCTACGGCTACGAGGGCGTCTATCCCGCGACGGTGCAGGAGTTCGCCCGCTGCTACGCGGTGGACGGCGTCAGGTATTTGAACCGTGAGGACGATGCGGGCGACCGCGGCCTTCGCACCTCAAAGCTCCAGTATCTGCCATGCAAGCTCGCGGAGAAGTTCTGCTTTGATGTGAAAAACGAACTGGAGGACTTGGACGAGATCCCGACGCTCAAGACCGAGCGCCTGACACTTTCGGCCTTTACCGACAAGGACCGCGAGGCCTACAACGCGCTTTGCCTTGACGATGAGCGCAACAAGTGGTGGGGCTACGACTACCGCACAGACTGGAAGGGTGAAGACTTAGACTCTTATTTCCTCGACGTTGTGCGAGAGGACTTTGCCAAAAAGCGCGCCATCAACTTTGCCATCCGTTTAGACGGCAAGTGCATCGGCGAGGTGCTGCTCTACCGTTTCGACGGCAAGGGCGGCGCGGAGGAAGGCTGCCGCATCGCGCCGGAATACGGCGAACAGGGCTACGGCGTCGAAGCATTCCGCGCCGTGGCCGAATGGGGCCTCTACCAGCGCCACCTGGGACACGTCGTCGCCAAGTGCTTCAAGGAGAACGACGCTTCTTATAAGATGCTTTCTTCCTGCATGAGGAAGAAGGGAGAGGACGAGAAGTTCTTCTATTTTAATAAAGAAGTTTGATATGCTCCCCGCCTGACGCGGGGGCGCGGATAAGGGGGCCATTCTCTCACGTGAGAGAATGGCCCCCTTGAACCCCCAA
>OLNX01000355.1_pt1 | contig 48780 bp, 48 predicted proteins | sample 1672611 | NCBI WGS metagenome assembly OLNX01 (sample SAMEA3136705, study PRJEB25190) | human gut metagenome | reverse complement strand
CCCTGCGTTACCGTGGATATATCTACGACCGCGACACCGGTCTCTACTATCTCCAAACCCGCTACTACGACCCCGCAATCGGCAGATTCATCAATGCCGACACTTATGCTACCACTGATGCAGAGGGTCTACTCTCAACCAATATGTTCGCCTATTGTGAGAATAACCCCATATCTCGTTTTGATCCTACGGGAGAGCTTTTCTGGGATGTTCTGGACTGCTTTATGGCGGCAATGAGCTGGGAAGAGTTCCTGAACAGTCCTTCTTGGTCTGGCGCTGGCTGGGCGCTTCTGGATACTCTTGCGCTTGTACCGGGAGCTCCCTCACTAAGCTATGCTCGTCGCGGTGCCGATGCTATCAATACGTTGTCACACGGGAGCCATGTGGCGTCTGGTACTAAGAAAGCAGCAAACGTAGGCTGGAAAGTCGGAGACGATATAAGCAATCTTACAAAAGCAGGAAAAACCCCGCAGTGGAGTACAGTTCGGCAACGCTATTGGAAAAATGAGGCTTTTTACAGACCGGGTGAATATTCACTTGTAGAGTTAGAACGCATGAAAAAGGGGAAACCTCCGTTAGCGAAATATGAGCTTAATGGGAAATTTTATCCAATGGAGCTGCATCATCCTAATGGGAGAGCAGGCAATAACCTCTTTGATTTTGTTAAGCTGACACCATGGGATCATGATCTACTTGACCCACATCGACACTTCAAACCTTGAAAGGAAAGGAAAAATGATACCAACAAACAAAGCATTTGATCGTAAAACCGAGATAATTTATGATGGCAAGCTGTATTCGCGTATATACAAAGTAATAAGTGAGCCGGGAGAATATAGGCTGCACTTTGAGTTCATATCAACGGATTCAGAATATGAGCAATATATAGGGCTTAGTATGTACTGCTTTAAGGGAAAAGCCAGCATAGGCGGGGAAAGAGTAAAATTGGGTAGGGGAACATTTACCGGCATGAGGTTTCTTGAAAAGATAACGCCAAAGCAATTTGATGTTGATGTAATATTAGAATCCGGCACAGTTTCTGTATTTAATGATGTTACAGGCTGGAAAGAAGATATTACTTTTAAAACTCCAAGCGTCATGCCTGCAATGATAGTGGAAAAGATAAGCGACAACAGTTATATTTTTCATTGTAATGATCGCGTATATGATGATGATTTTGACGATCTTGTGTTCAGCCTTGAGATAATCAAGCTTGAATAAACAATATTACTAACCATCCGGAGCATATCACCTGCTATGCTCCGGATGTATAGGTATGCTGAACGTAAACAAGGCCGTGCAGCAGCTATTGTTACGACAACGCGGGCAACCCGCTGAGTTACTATAACGGTACACGCTATACCAACCAATGCAAAAAATAGGCGGACTATCGTTTAGATAGTCCGCCTATTGCTGTAGCCCGATTTAATTGCTTGAAATGACAGAACCCTCGTGGTATAATAAAATGCTATGTTGGATTCTTGAAAAAGTAGCAACTTTGAAAGCATTGAAAAATCAAGATTTATGATGTTATAAGGAGATATACGACATACATGTATCTCAAAGCACTCGAACTGCAGGGCTTTAAGTCCTTCCCGGACAAGACCCGCATAACATTTGAAAAGGATGTTACCGCGATAGTCGGGCCAAACGGCTCGGGCAAGTCCAATATAGCGGACGCGATATTGTGGGTCATGGGAGAGCAGCGCTCGAAAACTCTGCGCGGCGGCAAGATGGAGGACGTCATCTTCGGCGGCACGGAGAAGCGCGGAGCACTCGGCTTTGCCCAGGTATCGCTAATCATCGACAATTCCGAGCACACCTTTGACTGCGACAGCACAGAGCTTATGCTCACCCGCCGGTATTACCGCAGCGGGGACAGCGAGTATTATATAAACCGCGAGGCCGTAAGGCTCAAGGATATAAACAGCCTCCTGATGGACACGGGTCTCGGCCGCGACGGCTATTCGATAATAGGTCAGGGCAGAATCGCGGAGATAGTCTCTACGAAAAGCTCTGACCGCCGGGAAATATTCGAGGAGGCCGCGGGCATATCGCGCTACCGCAGCCGCAAGGAGGATTCCGAGCGCAAGCTTGCCAAAACCGAGGAAAACCTCCTGCGTATAAACGACAAGATAGGCGAGCTGGAACTTCAGGTCGAGCCGCTGCGCCGCCAGTCGGAGACGGCGAAAAAATACCTTGTGCTCAGGGACGAGCTTCGCGTGAGGGAGATATCCGTCTGGATGGCGAGCCTTGACAGGCTGCACAGTCAGGCCGAGGCGATAAGCGCGGATTATGACAGCGCAAAGCGCGAGCTTGACGAGGCTCACCGCAGCCTTGAGGCGCTGTACGCGTCATCGGACAACATATCCGAGCGCATGCGCGAGAAGGACATCGAGGCCGACAAAGCAAGGGAAAGACTCTCGGCTACCGAGGGCAGAGCGGCCGACTGCGATGCGCGGGCGGCGGTGCTGCGTGCGAACATAAAAAGCGGCGGGGAATCCGTCGAGCGCATGAAAATTGACATTTCCGAGTCCGAGGCTCGCGTGAGGGAGATCGGCGGTCAGATAGAGGATAACAAGGCAACCATCGCAGACCTTTCCAAATCCCTGTCGGAGCTTTCGGATAAGCTCTCAAGCAGCGCAAACGTCATCGAGGGCTGCCGCATGAAGCTGCAAAGCCGCGAAAACGCCGCCGAGCTGCTGAGAGAAAAGGTGAGCAAGCTGTCGGTTGACTGCCGCAGCATGGATGCCCGCATACATATGCTCTCCGAGATGGAGAAGGAATACGAGGGCTTTTCAAAGGCTGTAAAGACCGTCATGCGCGAGTCGGCGCGTGGCAATCTGCGCGGTGTGCACGGGCCGGTCGCAAACCTTGTGAAAGCCGACAACGAGTGCGCGCTCGCAATTGAGACCGCGCTGGGCGCTGCGATGCAGAATATCGTGATAGACAGCCAGAACGATGGCAGAAGCGCTATCGAAATGCTAAAGCGCAGCGATTCGGGAAGAGCGACTTTCCTGCCGGTCGATACCGTGCGCGGCAGCGTTATGAGGGACGCGCCGGTAAATGACCCCGGCTTTGTGGGGGTCGCATACGATCTTGTGAGCTTTGACCCGAAATATGACGGGATATTTGCAAATCTGCTGGGCAGAACCGTCGTTGCTGAGACGCTCGGCGACGCGGTGCGCATGTCAAAGGCAAACGGAAACCGCCTGCGCATTGTCAGCCTTGACGGACAGCTTATAAACGCCGGAGGTTCTATGACCGGCGGCAGCGCCGCGAGGGGTACGGGTATACTCTCGCGCGCAAATGAGCTTGAAGAACTCAAAAAGCGCAAAACGGAGCTTGAAAAGCGCCTGAATGCTGCTTCCAACGAGCTTGACAAGGCGAGGAGCGCTCTCTCCGGGCTTCGCTACGAGCTTGATATGGCGCTTGAGGAGCAGGCGGAGCTTCTGCGCGACAAGGCGTCATTGGAGGCGCAAAAGCGCACTACCGAGGCGGCCGTGAGCCAGTTTGCACAGCTTTTAGAGAGCCTTTCCGGCGACAGCGAACAGCGGCACAAGGCGATAGAAAAGGCCGAGGCTTCAATAAAGACTATCGAAGCGGAGCTTGACGAGGTTTTGAAACAGCGCGACGGTATCATGAATGATGCCGAGAAGATACGCTCCGAGATAAGCGAGATAAACAGCAAGCGGCTCGAACTTGAGGGGCGCAGAACGAAAACCGATAAGGAAACTCAGGAGCGCAACCGCAAGCTTCTGGATCTTGAGCGGAGCTGCGCGAGATTCGAGCAGAAAAAGCTTGCCGCCGATATGGAAGAAAAGCAGATTCTGGACAAGCTCTGGGATAACTATGAACTGAGCCATTCCGCCGCGCAGGAGCTGCGCCAGCCGGTCACAAATCTCCAGAGCGAGACGCGCGGCATAAACGAGCTGCGCCGCAAAATATCCGCGCTCGGCACCCCGAATATCGGCGCTATAGAGGAATATGAGCGTGTGAGCACACGCTATGAGTTTTTGGCCGGTCAGCGCGACGATGTTGAGAAAGCAAAAAAAGAGCTTTTGGATATAATCAGGGACGTGACCACCGAGATGCAGGATGTCTTTCTCGGACAGTTCAAGCTCATTGACGAGAAGTTCCGGGAGACATTTCTCGAGCTGTTCGGCGGCGGCAAGGCGGCGATATCGCTTGAGGACGAGACCACCCCGCTTGAGTGCGGCATTGAGATCAAGGTTCAGCCACCGGGCAAGGCTGTGTCGAACATAAGCCTGCTCTCGGGCGGCGAGAAAGCGTTTGTCGCCATCGCGCTGTACTTTGCCATACTCAAGGTTCGGCCTACGCCGTTCTGCGTGATGGACGAGATCGAAGCGGCTCTTGACGAGTCAAATGTCGTAAGATACGCTGATTATATGCGCCGTATGTGCGACAGAACGCAGTTTATCGTCATAACGCACCGCCGCGGCACCATGGAAGAGGCCGACCACCTGTACGGCGTTACCATGCAGGAAAAGGGCGTGTCAAGGATCATTGAGCTTGACCTTGAGCAGGCGCAGAAATCAATAGAAACAAATTGATGAGGTGAACGCAATGGGCTTTTTCGATAAAATGTTCTCGGGCCTTACCAAGACCCGAAAGAATATCGAGGAACTTGAGGAAATTTTCCGCAATTACGACCCGGACGATATCGACTTCTATGATGAGCTGGAGGAAATGCTCATAATGGCCGATGTCGGCGGCGAGACTACCGCAAAGATTTTGTACGATTATAAATACATCCTTATCCGCCGCCGCATCATGAAAGGCAGGGACGCCAAGGCCGCATTTGTCGAGTATATGCACGATATGCTCGGCGATATGGACACGCATCTCAAGCTCTGCACAAAGCCGTCGGTCATCCTGATGGTCGGCGTCAACGGCGTCGGCAAGACCACGACCATAGGCAAGCTCTCCGCCCGCCTCAGGGAGGACGGGAAAAAGGTGTTGCTGTGCGCGGGCGATACCTTCCGCGCCGCCGCCGCCGAGCAGCTTAACGTCTGGGCCGAGCGCTCGGGAGCCGATATAGTGCGCCATGAGGAGGGCGGAGACCCGGCATCGGTCGTGTATGACGGCATCTGTGCCGCAAAGGCGAGGGGCGTTGACACAATTATTATCGACACCGCCGGCAGACTGCATAATAAGGCAAATCTCATGAATGAGCTTAATAAAATAACCCGCGTTATCCGCCGCGAGCTTCCCGAGGCCGATGTGGAGACGCTTATGGTGCTCGATGCCACGACCGGCCAGAACGGACTTATCCAGGCAAAGCAGTTTCTTGAAACGGCTGGCATAACGGGCATAGTCCTGACTAAGCTTGACGGCACGGCTAAGGGCGGAATAGTGTTTTCCATTGCAAACGAGCTGAAGCTGCCGGTCAAATATGTCGGCGTTGGCGAGGGAATTGACGATCTTATCCCGTTTAACTCTAAGGAATTTGTGGAGGCGCTTTTTAAGTGAAGCTTATTCTGGCAAGCAATAATAAGAACAAGCTGCGTGAGCTGAAAGCCATACTTGCCGACATGGATGTTGAGCTGCTCACTCAGAGCGAGGCAGGCTGCGACTTTGAGGTCGAGGAGACGGGAACTACCTTTGCCGAGAACGCGTATCTCAAGGCAAAGGCTGTGTTTGACGCCTCCGGCGAGGCGGCCATTGCCGACGACTCCGGCCTGACGGTCGAGGCTTTAAACGGCGAGCCGGGAGTTTACACCGCGCGCTACGCACCCGGCGGGCATGACGCCAGCGACAGGGAAAAGTACGAATATCTGCTCTCAAAGCTCGGAGACGAGGAACATAGAGCCGCAAAATATGTCAGCAGTATATGCTGCATCCTCCCGGACGGACGCATAATCAGGACCGAAGGCGAGATGCCGGGCAGAATACTTTACGAGCCCGTCGGCGACGGCGGCTTCGGCTACGACCCGATTTTTTTGCCGGACGGCTGCGATAAAAGCATGGCGGAGCTTGGTACGGAGGTAAAAAACCGCATATCACACAGAGCGAAGGCGCTCATGGAATTTAAGAAGAAATTGAGGGAACTTGATGGCACTTACAAGTAAGCAGAGAGCCCAGCTCAGAGGCATTGCGATGACCGAGGACACGATCATCCAGATCGGCAAGGGCGGAATAACGGAAAATACGGTAACGCAGGTGAAGGACGCTTTGGCTGCGCGCGAGCTGATAAAGGGGCGTGTTCTTGAAAACAGCCTGCTGACCGCGCGCGAAGCGGCCGACGCTCTGGCCGAAATGTGCGCGGCGGAGACCGTGCAGACGATAGGAAGTAAGTTCGTGCTGTATAAACGCAATGCAAAAGAGCCTAAAATAACTCTTGTGAAAGAAAAGAAAAAATGAGAATAGCAATTTACGGCGGCAGCTTTAACCCGCCGCACTGCGGACATGTCGAGGCCGCCGCTGCGGTGCTTGACAGACTAAAACCGGATAAAATGCTTGTGATACCGGCGAGCATCCCCCCGCATAAGGAGCTTGATATCGAAAGCCCCGAGCCAACCGAGCGTCTGCTGCTCACGCAGCTTGCGTTTTCGGATATCGAAGGCGCGGAGGTGTCGGATATCGAGATCATGCGCGAGGGCAAGAGTTACTCGGCGGATACTTTAGAGCAGCTCATGAAGCTCTACCCCGGCGCGGAGTTTTACTTTGCCATGGGAACGGATATGCTCCTGAGCTTTGAGCAGTGGTATCGCTTCCGCTTCCTGCTCGAGAACATGACGCTTGCGGTGTTTTGCAGGAACGAGGGCGAGGATGCGAGCATAGCGGAACATGCTGAATACCTTGAGCGGGAATACGGCGCAAAATGCGTGCTAATCCCGCATGAGGCGCTGCCCATATCATCCTCGGATATAAGGGAGCTGCTGCGGCGCAGAATGGGCGCGTCGTACCTGCCGGATAAGGTGTACGCCAGAATAATAGAGAACAGGGATTACGGCGCAAAGCCGGAGCTTTACTGGCTGCGCGAGAAGGCTCACGCCATGCTCAAGCCCAATCGGATAGCCCATGTCGTCGGCTGCGAGGCCGAGGCGGTGCAGCTTGCCCGCAAATGGGGCGAGGACCCCGAAAATGCCGCAGAAGCCGGAATATTGCATGATATTACGAAAAAACTTGTATTATCCGACCAATTGATATTGTGTCGGAAGTATGGTATTATAAACGATAACGCAGAGGAGCAGAACTTCAAGCTCCTGCACGCTAAAACCGGCGCCGCGGTCGCGCGGGCGCAGTTTGGCGTGAGCGATGAGGTATATAATGCTATAAGGTGGCATACCACGGGAAAACCCGATATGACCCTGCTGGAGAAGATCATTTATATGGCCGATTACATAGAGCCAAACCGTGATTTTCCCGGTGTGGAGAAGCTTCGGGAGCTCGCGTATGAGGATCTGGACAAGGCCATGGCCTTGGGACTCGAAATGAGCCTTGAGGACATAAGAAGCTACGGGCAGGAGCCGTATAAAGATACGGTGCAGGCGTATGAGTGGTACAGCCGCTTGGTTAGCGGACGATAATACCGGAAGATAAGCCGACAGAAGGGAAACAAAGATATGCAGGTATTCGGAAATAAAAAAGGCGGAAAGCACAGCGGCGGCTCGAACAATACCGAGAGAGCCGAGGCTCACGTGCAGCGTGAGGATGAGTACATTCCTCAATCGGACAGCGTTGAGAAGATAAAAGAAAAACGCAGCAAGAAGGCAAAGAAGAAAAAGACCCGCAAGGTGATCCTGACGATACTTATAATACTCGCGGTTCTTTTAGTGGGCGCCTATATTGCGATCGAATATTTTACAGAGCCGCCCGATACGGATAACAGCGGACTCAAGGGCGACGAGGATAAGATCGAAGCCGGTGTTACAAACGGCCGCTATAACGGAATGTATACATTCATGATTGTGGGTCTTGACAAGGTAGGGAACAATACCGATACCATTATGGTTGGCTGCCTTAACGTCGTCGACGGGGAGCTGAATGTAATAAACATCCCCCGCGATACGCTTATAAACAGCGGGTACAATGTCAAGAAGATAAACTATGTCTATCCCGCCTGCATCAACAATAATAAGGACGCCATCGGCGAGCTGAAGCTGGCTCTTGAGGATATGCTCGGCTTCGGTATAGATAAATATGCCGTTATTGATATCAGCGCTGCCGAGCAGATAGTTGATACCATCGGCGGAGTTGAGTTCGACGTTCCCACCGATATGCACTATGACGATCCCGTTCAGGATCTGCATATAAATATCGATGCCGGTCTGCAAAAGCTCAACGGCGAGCAGACGGTTCAGGTGCTCCGTTTCCGCAACACCTATGCCGGCGGCGATATCCAGCGCATAGGAGTTCAGCAGGATCTTTTCAAGGCTATGGCGAGCCAGATCCTCAGCCTCGGAAATGTTCCCAATATCGGAAAGCTTATAGATATTGTTGAAAACAACACCGAGACCGATCTGACGGCAGATAATATCCGCTTCTATATAAAGGAGTTCCTGCTGCTGAATAAGGACAATATAAACTTCTATACTCTTCCGGGCGATACCTCCGGCAGCATATTCGGCATGAGCTATGTATATCCCTATATTGACGAGTGGCTCGAGCTTGTCAATGACAAGATAAATCCGTGGGAGAAGAAGGTCGATATCGGAAACGTCAATATGGTGACCTATGCAAACGGCAACTTCTACTCTACCACGGGCGAGCTCAAGGGCGGTGTGACCTCATTCATGCATTATGAAGCGGGCACATCAGTAGCCGGAGCGGGGGTATATCCCTACACAAGCTCGGTAACGGATAATACTAATTGATAAGGATGATAATTCATGATGACAGCAAGTGAAGTCGTAAAGATCGCCGCCAAGGCGCTCAGCGACAAAAAGGGTAAGGACATCAAGGTTCTCAGAACAGAGGATATAACCACTCTGTGTGATTATTTCGTCATCTGCACCGGCACATCCTCTACCCACATAAAAGCTCTTACAGACGAGATCGACAAGGCAATGAGCGAGGCCGGCGAGCCTCCGCTCCGCCGTGAGGGATACCGCGGCGGCAACTGGGTGCTGCTCGATTTCGGCTGCGTCGTGGCTCACGTTTTCACCGAGGAGGCAAGAGAATTCTATAAGCTGGAACGCCTGTGGTCAGACGCCGAGGAGGTCGAACTCTCATCCCTTATAGGCCCCTGCTAAGGGGCATTCGGACAGAATAAAATTTATAAGGGAGAGATTTAAAATGAAATACGAATTTAACAGAATAGAGAAAAAATGGCAGGGCATCTGGGAAGAAAAGAAGCCATATGCGGCGGTCACCGGGGATAAGAGCCGTCCCAAGTTCTACGGACTCATCGAGTTCCCGTACCCCTCCGGTCAGGGACTTCACGTCGGCCACCCCAGACCCTTTACGGCAATAGACATTCTGACGCGCAAAAAGCGCATGCAGGGCTACAATGTGCTGTTCCCCATCGGCTTTGACGCATTCGGCCTGCCGACGGAAAACTACGCCATCCAGAATCATATCCACCCTGCGGACGTTACGAAGAACAACATAAAGCACTTCACCGATCAGCTCAAAATGCTCGGCTACGGCTTTGACTGGGATCGCTGCGTGGACACGACAGACCCGCAGTATTACAAGTGGACGCAGTGGATATTCCTCCAGATGTTCAAGCACGGCCTTGCCTATAAGAGCAATATGATGAGTGTTAACTGGTGTACGAGCTGCAAGTGCGTGCTCGCAAACGAGGAGGTTGTCGAGGGCGTGTGCGAGCGCTGCGGCAGCCCCGTTGTCCGCAAGGAAAAGAGCCAGTGGATGCTTGCCATCACAAAGTACGCCCAGCGCCTTATCGACGACCTTGACGAGGTCGATTTTATCGAGCGCGTCAAGATCCAGCAGAAGAACTGGATCGGTCGTTCCACCGGCTCTGAGGTCGATTTCAAGGCCACGAACGGCTCCACACTCTCTGTATACACCACCCGCTGCGACACGCTGTTCGGCACTACCTACATGGTAATCTCCCCCGAGCATAAGTACCTGCACGAGTGGAAGGATCAGATAACAAACTGGGACGAGGTTCAGAAGTATATTGACGAGGCCTCCCGCAAGTCTGACCTTGAGCGAACCCAGCTTAGCAAGGACAAGACCGGCGTCCGCATAGAGGGCATCGAGGTAATAAACCCCGTGACCGAGAAAAAAATGCCGCTGTTTGTGTCCGACTACGTACTTATAAGCTACGGCACCGGCATCGTCATGGGCGTTCCGGGTCACGACCAGCGCGACTGGGACTTTGCCACAAAGTATGATCTCCCCATCGTCGAGGTCGTTGCCGGCGGTGATATCACCAAGGAAGCGTTCGCGCTCAAGGATGATACGGGCATAATGGTAAACTCCGGCTTCCTCAACGGCATGACAGTTAAGGACGCTATCCCCGCGATGACAAAGTACCTTGAGGAAAAGGGCATTGGCCGTCCCAAGGTGAACTATAAGCTGCGCGACTGGGTTTTCTCCCGCCAGAGGTATTGGGGCGAGCCTATCCCCCTTGTCCACTGTGACAAGTGCGGCTGGGTAGCCATCCCCGAGGAGGAGCTGCCGCTGCTTCTGCCGGATGTTGAGTCGTATGAGCCGACCGACGACGGCGAATCGCCGCTGTCGAAGATGACCGACTGGGTCAATACGACCTGCCCGCAGTGCGGCGGCCCTGCAAAGCGCGAGACCGATACCATGCCGCAGTGGGCCGGCTCAAGCTGGTACTTCCTGCGCTATATGGACCCTGACAACGATAAGGAGCTTGTATCCAGAGAAGCCGAGGAATACTGGGGCCCCGTTGACTGGTATAACGGCGGCATGGAGCACACGACCCTGCACCTGCTGTACTCCCGCTTCTGGCATAAATTCCTGTACGATATCGGCGTTGTTCACACCTCCGAGCCGTACTCAAAGCGCACCGCCCACGGCATGATCCTCGGCCGCAACCCGCGCTATATCGGCAATTTTGAGACTCAGGAAGAGAAAGACGAGATGCTGAAGAAATACGGCAACCAGTGCCTCTCTCCGGCTGTCAAGATGTCCAAGTCTCTCGGCAACGTTGTAAATCCCGACGATGTCATCGCCAAGTACGGCGCGGACACGATGCGCGTGTATATCATGTTCATCGGCGATTTTGAGAAGGCCGTTTCTTGGACGAACGAGGCCGTCAAGGGCTCGAAGCGCTTCCTCGACCGCTGCTGGAACCTCATGGAGCAGGCAAGCGACGATGAGGGCTACTCCGCGAAGAACGAAGCTGCCATGCATAAGACCATCAAAAAGGTCGGCTCCGATATCGAGGAGCTGAAGATGAACACCGCTATCGCGGCGCTCATGACCCTGGTAAACGATTTCTACGCAAACGGCTGTACCAAGGGCGAGATGAAGACTCTCATCACGCTGCTCAGCCCCTTTGCGCCGCATATTGCTGAGGAGATGTGGGAGCTGATGGGCTTCGCCGCCGCCGAGGGCAAGATGGCGATGCAGATGCCCTGGCCTGAGTATGACGAGGCCAAGACCGTTGACGCCATGCGCGAGATGGCCGTTCAGGTAAACGGCAAGCTCAAGACCACCATCGTCGTGCCGACCGACTCCGAGGACAGCGTTGTTATCGACGCGGCCTGCGCCGATGAGAAGGTAAAGCGTCTCATGGAGGGCAAGAATCTGTTCAAAACCATCGTGGTTAAGAATAAACTTGTCAATCTAATCATAAAGTAAAGGTTGACATCAGACGCAAGAATGAGTATAATATCATTCGTTAAGCCAAGAATTTGGCCCTTAAAGCGTCGCAAGACGTATATGGAGGGAGTGAAATAAATGTCTGAAGTCTATGTCAAGGAGAACGAATCTCTGGACAATGCTCTTAAAAGATTTAAGCGCAGCTGTGCCAAGGCCGGTGTTCTGGCTGATCTGAGAAAGAAGGAGTACTACCAGAGCCCCAGCGTCAAGCGCCGCAAAAAGAGCGAGGCAGCACGCAAGAACAAGAATAAGCGTTACTACTGATAAGCAATAAAAATCCCGCATCGAAAGATGCGGGATTTTTTTGCTGCCCATTGTGGCTTTAGCTTGACAGTATTTGCTAAGGCAACTATAATAAAACCATAAGAATCCATACTTACTTATACTATAAAAAGGAGAAGAAGATGAAAAAAAGAACCCTTAGTCTGATACTGGCTCTGCTGATGGTATGCAGTCTGATGCCGGTATCTGCCGCCGCCGACGCGCCCAAGAGCGGCACCTGTGGCGAAAACGTCACATGGACGCTTGACGACGCGGGCGTACTCACCATTTCCGGCACGGGCGAGACAACGGAAAGGCCCTGGCTTGAGTACAAGGACAGCATCAAATCCGTCGTTGTAAAAGAGGGCGTAACGAGCATTTTCGGCGGCTCGTTTGCCGGGTGTACCGAGCTTACGAAAGTTGAGTTTCCCGACAGTCTTGAGAGCATGGGCTATTTCGCTTTCGGTGAGTGTACAGGACTTAGGAGCATTAATATACCTGCCGGCGTAAAAGAGATCGACGCTGCGGCATTTGGTGACTGCACCGGACTTACGAGCGTCAACATCCCCTACGGCGTTGAAGTTATAAAATCCTGGGCATTCTCAGGCTGTACCGGACTCAAGAGTGTAACCATACCGGGTAGTGTTAAAGAAATTTGGGCCGAGGCTTTCTCAGGCTGTACCGGACTTACAAGCATAATTGTCCCCGAGAGCGTAACAAGTTTGAGCAGCGGCGCATTTTCCGGTTGCACTTCGCTCACAAGCGCAAATATAAAAGGTTCTATAGAAACACTCCATGCTTCTACCTTTAAAGGCTGTTCTTCACTTAAAAGCGTCATAATACCAAGCAGCGTGACCTCTATCATTAATTATGCCTTTGACGGATGCACCGCGCTCAAGGACGTATACTTCGGCGGAACGCAGGCTCAGTGGAATGCTATCAATATAGACGGAGGAAACGACGCTCTTAAATCCGCAGTGATACATTACGGGAGCACTTATCCTTTCACCGACGTCGACGTATCCGGCAGACATGCTCCCTTTGCCGACGCAATACTCTGGGCGGCCTCCGAGGGTATCACCACCGGCTACGGCGACGGCATATTCAAGCCCAACGCTGAATGCAGCCGCGCGCAGGTAGTAACCTTCCTGTGGAGAGCGGCAGGCTCTCCCGCACCCAAGTCCGAGGACAATCCCTTCGTTGACGTTTTCGCAAAGCAGGATAACGGCAATGACAATCCCTACTACACCGCCATCCTCTGGGCTGTCGAAAATGGCATAACCAACGGCGTTGACGCCACGCATTTCGCGCCCAGCAAGACCTGCACCCGCGCACAGGTGGTCACCTTCCTGTGGAGAGCGGAAGGTCAGCCTGAACCGGCATCGGCGGTCAATCCCTTCGTTGATGTCTCCGCAAAGCAGGATAACGGCAATGATAATCCCTTCTACGTCGCTATTCTCTGGGCAGTGGGCGAGGGCATAACAAACGGCACGGATAAAACTCACTTCTCACCGAATAACACCTGCACCCGCGCGCAGGTCGTGACCTTTATCTACCGTGACATTGCCTGAAATTAAATAGCAACAAGGCAGAGGCGAAAGCCTCTGCCTTTGTCATTCTTGGTGAATATTCGCTGTTACATCAGCTCAATTAGTTTACATAATGCATCACAAGCTTTTTCCGAGGCGAAGGCGACGTTCTTTTCAAAGCTGCCGAGGCCGGATTCCTCCTTGGTGTCGGACACGGCGCGGACGGCGTTGAACGGAACGCCGAGCGTGCGGCACATATGGGCGGCAGCGGCCGTCTCCATATCGCAGGTGAGCGGGTGAAATTTTTCGATAAGCTCGTCCCTGCCCTCGTCCTCGATAAAGCTGTCGCCTGTGACAGTCCTGCCGAAACGCATGGGCAAAGCCCGCGCAAGCTCAATAAGCTCGGTGTCGCACTGAAACACGGGGTCGATGGGGCTTGGATGATAAGCTTTGAGAAGTCCCGCGTCAAGATCGTGGTAGAGCGTGTCCGTTATCATGACCGCGTCCCCGATGTGCAGCCCGTCCGCGAGCGCTCCCGCGACGCCGCTGAGAATTACTCTGTCGGCGGAAAAATCATTTATAAGCAGCGCGGCGCCGATAGCGGCGTTTACCTTGCCCAGCCCGCAGCAGATCACAGCGGCGCTTTTGCCGCAAAGCTCGCCCTCAAGCACGAGACAGCCTTTATGTGCGGCGGCTTTTTCTCCGATGAGCCGCTCGAACGGTGCAAACTCCGCAGGGCAGGCGCATAAAATACCGATTTTCATTCCTCTATCTCCCATGGCAGCTCAACAAGAGCGTATTCATGCCCGACCTTGGGCAAAAACTTATCCGTTATATCCGCTGTCCTTATTTTAAGCGTCGAGGTGTTTATGCAGGGATGACAGCCGATAAACTCATCGGACAGCAAGTCTTTGTCTATGACAAGATGCACCTTGCCGCCGTCATTCATCAGCCCCAAAACGCTCACAGAACCGGGTGTTATATCAAGATACTGCTCCATATGCTCGGGTGATGCGAAGGAAAGGCGTGCGGTGCCGATCTGCTTTGAGAGCAGCTTCGTCTTGAACGGTTTATCGCCAGGCATGAGCAGGAGATAAAACTCCGTCTGCTGGCGGTTTGTGAGAAACAGGTTTTTGCATATTTTCGCGCCGAGCGTACCCTCTATCTCGTGGCAGGCTTCTATCGTGTCGGCATGTTCGTGATCGACCCTTGCGTATTCTATCCCAAGCTCGTCAAGCAGCTCATAGCAGCGCTGCTCTTTTCTAAGCCTTTTTTCCATATCGTCCGGACGTCCGAAATATAAAGAACTTGTATTCATGCTTCACCTCTTGTTTGACGGCAGCCAAATGCGCTGAGCCTCAGCCGCTTTTATTAGTTCATCTCTGAAATCGGGATGCGCGATGGAAATCAGAGCGTCGGCTCTCTCCCATGTGGTAAGCCCCGCCAAATTGACTATCCCGTATTCCGTCGCAAGATAGTATACCTGACTTCTCGGCGTTGTGACAATATCGCCGCTAAAGCTCGGGACGATGCGGCTGTGCATATTGCCGGAGCGGTCTATAAAGGAGCTTGTCATGCAGATAATGGCCTTTCCGCCGCGGCTCATCGAAGCGCCGGTGACAAAATCGAGCTGACCGCCTGTGCCGCTTATCTGCCGAGTGCCTGAGCTTTCCGATGACACCTGACCGTAAAGGTCTGCGGATATGCAGGAATTTATGGATATCATGTTATCGTTTTGAGATATAATGTACGGGTCGTTGACGTAGGAGAGGGGATAGCCCGCAAAGCCGGGATTATCGCTGAGCCACTGGTTCATCTCGTGACTGCCTATGGCGATACCGAGAACGCCGACGCCGGGATGCAGGCTCTTTTTCGCGTTGGTGAGCTTTCCGGCCTTGAACATGGCAAGGTACCCGTCCGAGCAAAGCTCGGTGTGCATTCCGAGATTCTTCAGGTCGCTGTCGGCAATAAGCTCGCCGAGGGCGTTCGGCATACCGCCGATGCCGAGTTGGAGAGTCGCGCCGTCGCATATATGCGGCAGAACGAGGTTCGCTATCTTGATATCTGTCTCGGTCGGCGCGGGATTGGGCATCTCGTAAAGCGGAGGATCGCCGCTCTCGACTATCATGTCCACCTCGGATATGTGTATCCTTACAGCCTCGCTTCCCTTGATGCGGGGCATATTGCGGTTCACCTCGACTATGACTGTGTCGGAATTATCCGCAATGCACTTTGAAACCCCGAGCGAGCTGCCAAAGTAGAAATACCCCTCGCTGTCCATACCGGAGACGGTTCCCATAAAAACGTTCGAGCGCAGAAAATTTTTGTAGTACCAGCCGAGGTTCCGAAACACCATCGGCTCAAAAAACGCAAGCCCCCTGTCGCACAGCTTCCGCTCATATGCCGAGCAGTGCCATGTGTTGTACACAAAATGCTCCTGAGTCGGGTCGCACTCGACGACCTGAATAGGCCCGAAAATGAGGTCTCCGCGAATTTTTACGCGGTGGAGCTCGTCGCGGCGCTTGGAGAGAGCAAGATCAAGCGCTACGGGAAAGCCTAAATTTGTAGTGTATTCCACCCAGTCGCCGTCTTTCACGCACTTTACAGCATCCTCTGCGCTGCAAAGCTTGCTGCTGTATTCATTCAGATAATCCATAGCCACCCTCCTTGTGCCGTCCAATTATCGCACATTTTGTCCGTTCGTGCAAGCGCTTGTAAAAAGCACACTTATGTTATATAATTAATCAATAATTTTGCGGAGGTAGTGCAGCATGAAGCTTGAGCTATGCGATGTAGGAAGCCTTGATATAGAAAAAACCTTTGAGTGTGGCCAGTGCTTCCGCTGGAACGTCGATGAAAACGGCGTGTACTGCGGCGTCGTTTCCGGTCATGTTGCCGAAGCCGCCGTCGAGGGCGGAAAGGTTTACATAACATCTGACGCGCCCGAAGCGCTGTGGAGGGAGTATTTTGACCTCGACACGGATTACGCGGATATAAGCCGCAATTTTACGGGGCAGTATCTTGAAACCTGCACCGAATACGGCATGGGCATACGCATACTGCGCCAGGACAGCTGGGAGGCACTGTGCTCGTTTATCATATCCCAGTGCAATAATATCAGCCGCATAAAGGGCATAGTCGAAAGACTGTGCACGGCATTCGGCGATGAGATAGAGTATGGCGGCAGAAAATACTACAGTTTTCCGACAGCCGAGCGCCTTGCGCCTCTTGATCCGGATGACCTTGCCTGCATACGCTCAGGCTACAGGGCAGAGTATATTATTGCCGCAGCCAGAGCGGTGACAGACGGCAGCATCGACCTTGAGGCGCTTAAAAGCTGCGGCTACAAGGACGCGATAAAGGCACTACGGAGCATACGCGGCATCGGGGAGAAGGTCGCCAACTGCGTGGTGCTGTTCGGACTGTGGCACACGGAGGCGTTTCCGATAGATGTCTGGATGAAGCGCGCGCTCAAGGAAAACTTTCCCACCGATTTTGACCCCGAGAGCCTCGGCAAATACGCGGGGCTTGCCCAGCAGTACATTTTTTACTATGCAAGAAGCAAAGGAAAAGAAAAATGAAATATAAGCTTTTTGCCGCCGATATGGACGGCACCGCACTAAACTCAAAAAAGGAGCTGACTCCGCGCACGGTCGCGGCGATGGAGAAAGCGATAGAGCAGGGGAAAACCGTCGTGTTTTCAACAGGGCGAAGCATAAGCTTTGTCAAGCCCTATATCGACATGGTAAGGGGCATGCGCTATGCCGTCACGGCAAGCGGAGCGTCGGTCATCGACCTTGAAACGGGCGAGAAGCTGCTGTATGAGACGATAGACGCTGAGACTGCAAAGTATGTTATAGCGGCTGCGGCAGGCTGCGGCGTGATGCCCATAATATTCGTGAAAGACAAGGCGTACAGCAGCGCATGGTGCGTTGAAAACTGCGCAGATTTTGCCGTGGGCAGCTTTAAGCCGGTATATAATATCGGCATGACTTTGGTCGATGATGTGTTCGCGCATTTCATGGAAAACCCGGAGCGGGCAGAAAAAATAAATCTGTTTTTCGATAACGACTATGAGGCGGATATGGTGTACGACAGGATAAAGGATCTGCCAGTCAAATTTACGACCCGCACGAGCCATTCGCTTGAGATAAATGCATCGGGCGTGAGCAAGGCGAAGGGGCTGAAAGCCCTTTGCAAAAGGCTCGGCATTGACATATCCGAGTGCATGGCCATAGGCGACGCCGAAAACGACGAGGAGCTTTTATCCGCTGCCGGTTTTAAGCTTTCTATGGCAAACGGCAGCGACAAAGTGAAGTCAATTTCGGATGTAACGGTGCCCGATTGCGACAGCGAGGGAGTAGCCGCTGCAATTGAGCAATATTTTCTTGATTAGGAAAAATAAATGTTGTATAATAATCCAATTAGGAGTGAGCGCTATGGACGATAAAATAATGCAGCTTAAAAAATGGATAGACGAGAGCGACAATGTCGTGTTCTTCGGCGGCGCGGGCGTGAGCACCGAGAGCGGGATCCCCGATTTCCGCAGCGTTGACGGACTGTATAACCAGAAGTGGAAATACCCTCCCGAGACGATACTCAGCCATTCCTTCTTTGTCAGATACCCCGAGGAGTACTATCGCTTTCACCGCGAAAAGCTCGTTATCGACGGCGTGAAGCCCAATGCGGCGCATTTGAAGCTTGCCGAGCTTGAAAGAGCGGGAAAGCTCAGGGCGGTCGTGACGCAGAATATCGACGGTCTGCATCAGGCGGCCGGCAGCAAAAAGGTTCTGGAGCTGCACGGAAGCATCCTGCGCAGCTATTGCTCTGCCTGCGGAAGACCCTATCCTGCGGACAAAATGAATCATGGCGAGGGCGTGCCGCGCTGTGCCTGCGGCGGCGTTATAAGACCCGATATCGTCCTTTACGAAGAACCTTTGGACGATAACATCGTCACCGAGGCGGTGCGCGCGATATCCGAGGCAGATGTGCTCATAATCGGCGGAACGAGCCTCAACGTGTACCCCGCGGCCGGACTTATAAATTATTACCGGGGCAATAAGCTTGCTCTGGTGAACCTGAGCAGTACGCCTTATGACGATGAGGCGGATCTTGTTATAAATGAAAAAATCGGAAAGGTATTCAGCCAGCTTTGAACAGAGTAGATGTGTTGGGTGTCGGCTTTGACAACCTGACGAGTGAGAACGCAATAAAATTATGCAAAAATCTTATAGATGAGCACCGCTCGGCGTACATGGCAACTCCGAATCCGGAGATAGTAATGGCGGCGTGGGATAATAGCGAGCTGCGCTCGGCTCTTGAGAGGGCTGACCTTGTTATTCCCGACGGAATTGGCGTTGTCAAGGCGGCTAAGATACTTGGAACTCCGCTAAAAGAGCGGCTTCCGGGTATAGAGGTGGGCGAGGCGATACTCGAATACCTTGCGCAGACCGGAAGATCCGCTTTTCTGCTCGGCGCAAAGCCGGGCGTTGCCGAGCTTGCGGCGGAGCAGATCAAAAAGCTCTATCCGGGGATAAATATCTGTGGCACGAACGACGGATATTTTAAAGAGGATGCGCCGGTTGTGGCAAAGATAAACGCCGCAAAGCCCGATTTCCTGATGGTGTGCCTCGGCGCTCCCAAGCAGGAGATATGGATGGCGCAAAACGCAGCTTCGCTTGACGTCGGCCTGATGGCAGGGCTTGGCGGATCGCTGGACGTGTTCGCCGGAACGGTGGAGCGAGCGCCCAAGGCGTGGCAGAATTTGAACCTTGAGTGGCTCTACCGCTGCATAAAGGAGCCGTGGCGCTTTAAGAGGATAGCCCGTCTTCCGCTGTTCCTCATAAAAGCGTGGGCAAAAAGAATAAGGAAGTTTTTCAATGGAAAAGGGTAAGCTTATTGTATTCGAGGGCATTGACGGCAGCGGAAAATCCGCGCATTACCGTCGGGTGTGCCAGCACCTGGAAGCCGATGGCATAGATTATAATCACATCGTTTTTCCCAGATACGATAAAGAAAGCTCCGCACTGCTGCGTATGTACCTGAACGGCGAATTCGGCTCAAATCCCTCCGATGTGAACGCCTATATCGCGTCCACCTTTTACGCTGTGGACAGGGTGGCGGCCTACCGCACCGACTGGGGCGAGGCCTACAACGCCGGCGGCTTTGTGCTCTCGGACAGATATACCACGTCAAATGCGGTGCATCAGGGAGCCAAGCTCAAAAACGAGGAACTGGGTGAGTTTTTCGAATGGCTCTACGACTTTGAATATGTAAAGCTGGAACTTCCGAAGCCTGATCTCGTCATTTACCTTGACGTTGATCTTGAGACCTCGCTTGCGAGGATGAAGCACCGCCAGGAAAAAACCAATACGAGCGCTGATATACATGAAAAGGACGTTCGGTATCTCGAAAACTGTCTGCGCGTCGCGGACAGAGCCGCCGATCATTACGGCTGGCTGAGGATACCGTTTATGAAGGACGGGATCGAGCGCGAGATAGATGAAAAGCATGAGGAAATCTATTCGATTATAAAAGAAACCATTGGACATTAAAGAGAAAAAGGCGCGGCTTAGGCTGATGAAAAAAGTCGAGATCAGCGAGCTTTCAAGCGAATATATTAAGCAGAGCGACGCTGCCATTGCCGAAAAGCTGCGCAGCCTTAAAGAGTATAAAAACGCGGGCGTAATTTTCGCGTATTATAGTATCGGGCGCGAGGTATCGACTAACGAGCTTATAAGTTCGGCGCTCCGGAGCGGCCGCAGGGTCGCCCTACCGGTGAGCGGTGAAGCGGGAGAAATGTACTTCCGGCTTGTCAGCAACGTTGACGATCTTATTCCCGGGAAATTCGGGATACCGGAGCCGTCGTCGGGCGATATTACAAACCCCAAGGAGAACGATATTATGATCGTCCCCGCCCTGTGCTGTGACAGGGCCAATAACCGCCTCGGCCACGGCGCGGGCTATTATGACCGCTATCTCTCGGAACATAAGTGCTTTAGCGTCTGCCTTTGCAGGTCGCGGCTTTTAGAGGACAGCGTCCCGGCAGAGAGCACCGATGTTCGGGTGAATCTTGTGATCTCGGACTGACATAAAAAGGAGGCTCCCGAAGGAGCCTCGTGGATGACTTAGCAGCCGCAGCCGCAGTCGTTGTTGTTGCCGCAGCCACAGCCGCAGTTGTTGCCGCAGCCGCAGCCGTTGCCGCAGCCGAAGAAGATGATTATGAGGATGAGGATGATCCAGATGCAGCTGTTGTTGTTATTGCAGAACATATAATTACCTTTCCCCGCGCAAGAAAAATTCCGCGGTCTGTGTCCGGCGCGGCGGACTGATGACGCGATGATTATCGAATGAATACGCAGTAATGACTGCGTCTGTGATATATTATGCCGACAGGGCAAATCAGGTTACAACCGGCAAAGGAGATATCTATGGCAGACAAAAAAGTGGATTTAGACGAGATATTCAGCAAGAAAAACAATAATGGCAGCCAGAATAAGGCTGATATGAAAAAAACCGCCCCCGATGGCAAGACCACTCAGCAGCCGCCCTCTCAAAAGGACGAGAGCAAAAAGGGACTTATGGGCGGTGCGCTGTATTTTGTCTTCGTAATAAGCGTCAGCGTTATCCTTGCTTGCCTTGCGTGGGCGGCGGCAACGGATGTTTTGGGCTTCAAGGCCTCGGACACCGTTGCGACGATAACCCTGCCGAAGGACAGCTTCACCTATAAAGAGGTCGAGGTCACCGATGACGACGGCAACAAAAAGACCCAAAAGGAGCACTATGCCGACATAGACTATGTCGCCGATGAGCTTGAGGAGCAGGGGATAATTAAATATAAGTGGCTGTTTAAGCTCTTTGCCTCTGTTTATAATGCCGACGAGAAGATAGACCCCGGCACATATGAGCTCAAGGCAGTCTATGACTACAAAGCGCTTATCAAGAAAATGACCTCCGGCTCGGGCGCGATGGTGACGAAGAAGATCACCTTCCCCGAGGGCTACAGCATGGAGCAGATATTCAAGAAACTCGACGAGGAGGGCGTCTGCGACTACGACGAGCTTATGGATTCTGCGGCGAACGCGACCTTCAACTACTCGTTCCTTGAGGGACTTGAGAAGGGCGATGCGCGCAGGCTTGAGGGCTTCCTCTTCCCGGATACCTATGAATTTTACGAGGGCATGCCCGCGTCCTCGGCCATAAATAAGCTGCTCGAGGGCTTCCATTATAAGCTCACGGCGGAGATGCTCGACTGGCAGGAGGAGAGCGGATATACCATGCGCGAAATAATCATCGTAGCCTCTATGATAGAAAAGGAGGCCGCGAACGATTCCGAGCGCTCAGTCATTGCGTCCGTTATCTATAACCGTCTCAAGAACGATTGGCCGCTGCAAATAGACTCTACGACCCTGTATGAGTACCCCGACCACAGCGGCGCGCCGACTGCCGATATGCTGGCAAAGGACAGCCCGTATAACACGAGAATAAACAAGGGGCTCACGCCCTCTCCGATATGCAGCCCCGGCATAGCGTCCATCAAGGCCGCGCTCCAGCCGAGCGATACAAACTACATGTTCTATGCGCTCAACACGGCCACCGGCACCCATGAATTCTTTACCAGCAGTGACGCGTTCAACGCCTTCATTGCAACGCAGAACTATGAATAAAAAGCCGGAGCTTCTTGCGCCTGCCGGAGATGCCGAGCGCCTTGCCATGGCGCTGCACTACGGTGCGGACGCGGTGTACCTTGCCGGCCGGCAGTTCGGAATGCGCGCCGCTGCGGGGAATTTTGACCCAGAGGGGCTTAAAGAAGCCTGCAAGCTTGCCCACGAGAAGGGCGCGAAGGTGCATCTTACCTGTAATACCCTGCCGCGTGAGGATGAGCTTAAAAACTTGCCTGCCTTTCTCGAACAGGCGCAGGACGCGGGCGTTGACGCGCTAATAATCGCCGATCTCGGCGTTATGGACGCCGCTGCGCGATATGCGCCAAAGCTTTCCCGCCATGTCAGTACCCAGCTCGGCGTTATAAACAGCGCAACGGCAAACGTGCTGCACGGCATGGGTGCGGACAGGGTGGTTCTCGCCCGCGAGACGCCTATGAAGGATATATTTGAGATTCGCGCGAAAACCCCGCCGGAGCTTGAAATTGAGGCATTTGTCCACGGTGCGATGTGCGTTTCGTTTTCGGGTCGCTGCCTGCTGTCAAATTACCTCACAGGCCGTGACGCAAATCGGGGCGCCTGCGCCCAGCCATGCCGCTGGAAGTATCATTTGGTCGAGGAAAAGCGGCCGGGCGAGTATTTTGAGATCACCGAGGATAAGGGCACATATATCTTAAACTCCCGCGATATGTGCATGATCGAGCATATTCCGGAGCTTATATCGGCGGGCGTCACGAGCCTCAAGATAGAGGGCAGGATGAAATCGGCCTACTACGCCGCCGCCGTGACGAACGCCTACCGCCACGCGATAGATTACGCTGTGGCAAACGAGCCTCTGCCGCAGGTGTGGGCAGACGAGGTGAACAAAATAAGTCACCGCCCGTACTGCACAGGCTTTTACTACGGCGATCCGGGGCAGCACTATGCCGAGGCAAGCTATTTTTCCGACGCCGATGTGTGCGCAGTCGTCGAGGAATGCGACGAAGAAGGCTTTGCGTGGCTGAGCCAGCGAAACCGCTTTTGCAGCGGCGATGTACTGGAGCTGCTCACAAACGACGCAGAGCCTGTCGAGTTTACTGCGGGAGCAATGATAAACGAGGCGGGGGAGGAGATAAGCTCAACTCCGCACGCCATGATGAAATTTAAAATGAAGCTGCCGAGGCAGTGCGGCAGGCTATCTATACTTAGGAGAATGAAGAAATGAAAGCATACGGACTTAATGAACTCAGAGAGATGTTCCTGAAGTTTTTTGAGAGCAAGGATCATCTCAGGCTCCCCAGCTTTTCGCTTGTACCCTGCAACGATAAATCCATACTGCTCATAAACGCGGGCATGACCCCGATGAAGCCCTGGTTCAAGGGTGAGCAGATCCCGCCGCGAAAGCGCGTGTGCACCTGCCAGAAGTGCATCCGCACCGGCGATATCGAGAATGTCGGCCATACCGCCCGCCACGGCACCTATTTTGAGATGCTCGGCAACTTCTCATTCGGCGATTACTTCAAGAGCGAGGCAATTGCGTATAGCTGGGAGTTTCTCACCTCGCCAGAGTGGGTCGGCCTTGACCCGGACAGGCTCTATCCCTCCGTTTATGTTGACGATGACGAGGCATGGAATATCTGGCATGACGAGATCGGAATACCGGCAGAGCGCATATTCCGCTTCGGCAAGGAGGATAACTTCTGGGAGCACGGTGCCGGTCCCTGCGGGCCTTGCAGCGAGATATACTATGACCGCGGCGAGGAATACGGCTGCGGTAAGCCCGGATGCACCGTCGGCTGCGACTGTGACCGCTATATCGAGGTCTGGAACAACGTGTTCTCCCAGTTTGACAATGACGGCGCCGGAAACTACACGGAGCTTCAGCAGAAGAATATCGACACCGGCATGGGGCTTGAGCGCCTTGCCGTCGTGTGTCAGGGCGTAAATTCGCTGTTTGACGTCGATACGGTTATGAATATAACCAACAAGGTGTCCGAGATAACCGGCGCCCATTACGGTGAGAGCGAAGGGCGCGATGTTTCGCTTCGCGTTATCACCGACCATATCCGCAGCGCGACGTTTATGATCTGCGACGGCATCCTGCCCTCGAACGAGGGACGGGGCTATGTGCTCCGCAGACTTCTCAGAAGGGCTGCCCGTCACGGCAAGCTGCTCGGCGTCAATGAGCCGTTCCTGTATAAGATCATTGATATGGTCGTACACGAAAACGAGTGTCAGTATCCCGAGCTGCGCGAGAAGCAGAACTACATCACCCGCGTTGTAAAGAGCGAGGAGGAGAGCTTCGCCAAGACGATAGATGCCGGAATGCAGATATTCGCGTCCCTGCTCGGCGAGCACAAGTCCAAGGGTGAGACCGTGTTCTCCGGCGCTGACGCCTTCAAGCTCTATGATACCTACGGCTTCCCCGTTGACCTGACCGAAGAGATGGTCAAGGACGAGGGCATGAGCCTCAACACTCAGGAGTTTAAGGCTCTCATGGAAGAACAGCGTGTCCGCGCCCGCGAGGCGAGGAAGGCTCTCGGAGACCTCGGCTGGGAGGGCATCGACTTCGGCCTTGACGCAACGCCGACCGAGTTCACGGGCTACGATAAGCTCAGCGACACGGCGAGCGTTCTTGCTATCGTAAGCGACGGCGAGCTTGCAGGCGAGATAAGAGCGGGCTGCGAGGGCATAATCGTGCTCGATAAAACCCCGTTTTACGCTGAGATGGGCGGCCAGCTTGCCGACAGAGGCGAGATCGGCTTCAGCCTTGAGGACATAGAAAACGGTCAGTTCAGCCGCTTTGAGGTCAAAAACGTAAAAAAGGACAAGGGCGGCAAGTACCTGCACTACGGCGTGATGCGCTCGGGCGAGATATCGATAGGCGAGAGCGTTGTTGCCAATGTGTCTGCTGAGCGGCGCAAAGCCATATCCCGTGCGCACTCTGCGACGCACCTGCTCCACAGCGCCCTGCGCAGCATCGTAGGCGACGAGGTGCATCAGGCAGGCTCCCTTGTGGATGAGGACAGCCTCAGGTTTGACTTCACCCACTTCAGCGCCCTCACTCCGGAGGAGATCGAGCGGGTCGAGGAACTGGTGAACAACGAGATCCTTGAAGGTGTAGATATTTCCGTTCGTGAGATGAGCATTGACGAGGCCAAAAACAGCGGAGCCGTGGCTCTGTTTGAGGAAAAATACGGCGACGTTGTCAGAGTGGTATCCATGTGCGATTGCAGCCGAGAGTTGTGCGGAGGCACACATCTGGATAACACCGCCAAGATAGGCACATTCCATATCGTGAGCGAATGCTCCGTGGCAAGCGGTGTGCGCCGCATCGAGGCAATAACCGGCAAAAAGTGCTTGGAAATGGCCAAAGACGCCAACCGCATATTGGGCAAGGCTGCGGCGGTGCTTAAAACCAAGCCGAACGATCTTATCGAAAAGACCGAGGGTATACTTTCCGAGTTCAAGCAGCTTCGTCAGAGCCTTGACCGTATGAAGGACAGAATGCTCAACGCCGATGTCGAGCGCTTCCTGTTCGCGGCAAAGAATATCGGCGGCTTTGATGTTCTGACCGCAACGCGCACCGACCTTGACGCAAACGACCTGCGCAAGATAGGCGATTTCCTGCGCGACAGGAACCCCAAGGTAGTCGCTGTCATGGCGACGGCCACCGAGAGCAAGGTTACGTTCGCGGCAGTGTGCGGCAAGGAGGCTGTCGCGGCCGGAATAAAGGCGGGCGAGCTTGTGAAGGCAGTGTCGGCGGTTGCCGGAGGCAAGGGCGGCGGCAAGCCGGACTCCGCTATGGGCGGCGGCACCGATGTGCTAAAAACCGATAACGCGCTTGCCATAGTTGATGATTTCGTTGCCGATAAGCTCGGCATTTAACAGGAGGATTACTATGAACGACTGTCTGTTTTGCAAGATCATAGCCGGGGAGATCCCCTCGACAAAGGTTTACGAGGACGAGTATGTCTACGCTTTCCGCGATATCAATCCTCAGGCGCCGGTGCATGTGCTTGTACTGCCGAAGGAGCATATCTGCTGCGCGGATAAGATAGATGAGTCCAATTCCGCGCTGGTCGGAAAGTGCTTTGAGGCAATTGCGAAGATCGCCGCTGCCGAGGGACTTAAAAACGGCTACAGGGTGGTCAATAACTGCGGTGAAGACGGCGGCCAGACCGTCAGGCACCTGCACTTCCACTTGCTCGGCGGGAAGAAGCTTCCCGAGGGCATGGCATAAATAAAAAACACAAAAAAGCGGCTTGTGGCTGCTTTTTTGTGCGTTTAAAACTGTTCAACAATAAACTAAAGCTACGGAGGGCCAGACGCTATGAGGGGCGTTCGGAAGCTCGCTTTGGCTTCAATGGGATATTGCGCAGCAATATTTACAGCGCACTACGTTCTGCCTCGGGAGTTGCTTTCAACGGCTGCCATCCTGTCCGCGCTATTGCTGCTGCCGGCACTTTTGCTAAAAGGCAGAAACAGAAAAAGATTAGTTATATTGGCTGTATCGGCCGCACTGGGCTTTGCGCATTATGAGCTGCACGCGCGCATGACCGTGGATGAGAGCGCTCAGTATGCCGAGCGCGAGCTTTATGCGGAGGCGAGAGTAACGGAATATCCCGACGTGCGGGATAGCTGTACTCTCCTGTATGTAAGATTTGACGACCCGGAGCTTCCGAGGGTGAACGCTCTGGTGCTTGATTACGGCAAAAGCTGCGGCAGCTTGGAGCCCGGCGATGAGATACGGGTAAAAATAAAGCTTCGCAGCGCCGCGGAGCGCTATGGCGAGGAGACTGATTCCAACACCTCCAAGGATATCTATCTTACCGGCTATACATCTGAGCCTATCGAAAAGACGGGCACATGGAAATACTCGTTCCTGTACTTTCCGAAGCAGATAGCCGGCGCCCTGCATGACTGCGTGCGCAAGCTGTTTCCGGACGATACAGCGCCGTTTATGCTGGCGCTTTTATCCGGCTATAAGGGCGATTATTACGAAAACGACAGGCTCTATTCCTCAATGAGCATATCGGGCCTTGCGCATGTTGTCGCGGTGTCGGGCATGCACGTTGCATTCCTTGTCGGCGTTTTGCAGAGCGCCTTGGGCAAAAACAAACGCTCGTCTGTCCTGTGCATCGGCCTTGTCTGGGTGTTTGTGCTTATGACGGGCTCATCCCCGTCGGCCGTCAGGGCGGGCATCATGCTGAGCATGCTTCTGCTCGCGCCCATAGCTGGCAGAGTTAACGACAAGCTTACCTCGCTCTCCTTCGCCGTCGCGCTGATACTCTTGTCAAACCCGTTCTCGGCCGGCAGCGTATCGCTCCAGCTATCGTTTGGCGCAATGGCGGGAATATTGCTGCTGTCACAGCCGATATATAATTATTTTGACAAAAAGATCGATCCGCCCGCGTTTATAGAGCCTGTTTGCAGGTATGTTATTGCAACGCTGTCAAGCTCCCTGGCGGTCACGGTGTTTACCGTTCCGTTTATCGCTGTGCACTTCGGATATGTGACGCTGCTTGCACCGGTCGTTAATATACTTTGCCTGTGGACTATATCGCTTTTGTTCTGCGGCGGCTACGTCGTGTGCATAATAGGCACGCTCCTGCCGATTGCAGGCACCGTCGCGGCGGAGCTTCTATCGTATCTTGTGCGGTACATAGCCTCTGTGACAGGGTATGTCTATAAACTGCCGTTTGCGGCGGTTTATACGGAAAATCCGTATATGCTCACATGGCTTGTCCTGACCTACATTGTGTTTGCCGCGTTTTTAATGCTTCGTCGCGGCAGGAAAAAGTTAAGCCCTGTTTTGCCCTGCGCTCTCAGCGCCGCCGTTCTGCTCTGCGCGTTTTATATTACGCGGCATGAGAAGCTTAATGATGACGGAACTATCAGCATTATGGATGTTGGAAGCGGCCAGTGCATAGCCGTGACCGAGGGCGCAAATACGGTAGTCATCGACTGCGGCAGCTCCGGCATCGCGGAAAACGCGGGCAACATGCTCTCGTCATATCTCCATGCCAAGGGCAGATACACCGTTGACTATCTCATGCTGACGCACCTGCACGATGACCATTCCTGCGGTGCAGTTCGGCTGATGAACCTCATGAATGTGGGAACGCTTATCCTGCCTGACAATGCCGGGGACACAGACCCCGGCGGAGTGCTCGACGAGCTTCTTAAAACAGCGGACTCCAACGGCACGCAGGTCGTGTATATAAGCTGCGATACCCTGTTTGAGGCGGGGAACATAGACCTTGACGTGTATCGCTCATCAGAGCGCGGCAGACGCAGTGAGAGCGGTATTATGTCAACCGTGAGCTTAGGCGAGTACGATATGCTGGTGACGGGCGACGTTGAGATGAGCGTTGAGCGGGAGCTTGTGCGAGAGAAAGACCTTTCGGGCACGGAGCTTCTTATCGTGCCGCACCACGGCTCAAAGTATTCAACGAGCGAGGAGCTTTTGGCGGAGACAAGACCCGATACCGCAGTCATTTCCGTGGGATATAACCGGTACGGTCATCCGACCGATGAGGTGCTCGAGCGCCTCCGAAATTACGAAATACGCATTCTGCGCACGGATGAGATGGGCAGAATAATAATTGATACGACGGCAGGTGATTAAATGGCTAAAAAAAGAGGGCAGGAAGAAAAATTTAATTACAGGGAAAATGTCCGGCGCATCAAAGAAAACGGGCCCAAGAATCTTTACCTTATCTGGGGTCCTGAGGATTATTTAGCCGACCAGTTTTTTTCGGAGCTGAAAAAGCTGTGCGTTACCGACGAGAGCGACGATTTCAGCTACCGCAAGCTGACAGAGCGCGATTTTGACGCGCTGTCTCTGCGCGAGGCCGTCGACTCCGTTCCGTTTTTGTCCGAGCGCAGCCTCGTTGAGGTGAGGGGCGTAGATCTCAACAAAATCAGCGAGGCTAACGAGATAATAGAAATACTCAGCGATATACCTGAATACTGCACGGTGGTTTTTATGTGCGGCGTGGGCTTTGAACCTGACAGGAGGCTCAAGCTGTATAAGAGCTTTGCGAAGTACGGCGAGGAGCTGTGCGTGACCGCGCAGACGGGAAATCAGCTTATAAAATGGATAATAAAGCGCTTTGCCGCGGCAGGCAAGGGGATAGAGCTCAACGCCGCCCAACGCCTGATATCCGTCAGCGGCGGACTTATGAACAGGCTGATACCCGAGATAGAGAAGATAGCGAGCTACGCAAAGGGCGACAGCGTGACTGAGGCGGATGTGAACGCGGTCGCGCACCACATCCCCGAGGCCGTCGTGTTCGATATGACCGAGGCGCTGGCGCGGGGAGAGAACAACACAGCGATGCGCCTGCTGCGTGAGCTTCTTGCGGATAAAAACACCGAGCCGACGCAGATGCTTGCCATAGTCGGCAATCAGATGCGCCAGCTTTACGCCGCGAGGGTGGCGATAGATCACGGCCTTGACAAGAGCTATGTTATAAATACGCTCGGTTTGAAGTATGATTTCATCGCAAATAAGCTCATGGCGTCGGCGCACAGATTTTCTGCGGCTCAACTCAAGCGTGCCGTTGAGCTTTGCGCGGAGATGGACTATGCCATGAAAAGCAGCAGAACAGAGCCCGTGGAGCTGCTCAAGGAGTGCATTGCGCGTATAGCGGCGGGTGAGTGCGGTGCATAGAATATCAGAGGTCATTGTAGTCGAGGGAAAATACGATAAAAATACGCTGTCACAGGTCGTCGATGCCGTCATAATCGAGACCTCCGGCTTCGGGGTGTTCAATAACCGCGAAAAGCAGCAGCTTTTGCGAACTTTAGCCCAAAAGAGGGGGCTTATTGTGATGACAGACTCCGACGGCGCCGGCTTTGTAATACGAAATTTCATAAAGGGCTGCGTTGACCCGAAGCTTGTAAAGCATGCATACATCCCCGATATCTACGGCAAGGAGCGGCGAAAAAGCTCCGCGTCAAAGGAGGGCAAGCTCGGCGTCGAGGGCATGAGCCCCGATGTGATACTCGACTGCCTCCGCCGCGCGGGAGCGACGATAGACGGCGAAAATTCCCGCACTCCGGCGGGGATAAGCAAAGCCGATATGTATAAAAAGGGGCTCACCGGAAAGCCTGACAGCGCAAAAAAACGTGCAGAGCTTCTGAGGAAGAATGCTCTGCCGGAGAGAATGACTGCCGAGGCTCTGCTTCAGGTTATCAACGCCATAATGAGCCGCGAGGAGTTTATGGCGGGGGAATATTAAATGGTCTGGCAAAATCCAACATATTGTGTTATAATAGCAAAAATAAGTACATTATTGTGAGCATTTGGAGGAATAAGCTATGAAATGCCCGTTTTGCGGATTTCTTGAGAGCAAGGTTATCGACTCCCGTCCCGCCGAGGAGGGAACGACGATTCGCCGCCGCAGAGAGTGCCTTGCCTGCCAGAAGCGCTTCACCACCTATGAGACGATCGAGCATCTGCCTCTTGTCGTTGTAAAGCGCGACGGCTCGCGCCAGCAGTTTGACAGAGTCAAGCTCATAAACGGTATGGTTCGCGCCTGCGAGAAGCGCCCCGTGACGCTCTCACAGCTCGAGGGAATAGCCGATGAGATCGAGCAGGAGCTGCAAAGCGCGCTTGAGCGCGAGATAAGCACCGTCGATATAGGCGAGATGGTCATGAAGCGCATAAAGCTCGTTGACGAGGTGGCCTATGTCCGCTTTGCGTCGGTCTACCGCAGCTTCAAGGACATTAACACCTTTATGGAAGAGCTTACAAAGCTTTTAAGCGATAAATAACTTAAAAAATACTGCCGAAGCTTATCTGCTCCATAGTCATCAGCGAATCGAGATCGGCCATGAGCAGACTGTACGAGCCCTCGGCAGCACCGATATCCTCCGCGTAAATATCGGATTTGAGCTGAAAATATGCCTCAGTAGTTGAATTTATCTCGCTGTGGCGCATAAAGATATGGGTATAGCCGTCAAGGGACATCCAGTGCTCGATGGCGGCGTCAAGCTGCGGCTTTGCACGGTCAAAGTCGCCGTTTCGGGCGCTTTCATAAGCGGCGGTAACGTCGTCTTCAAGGCTGAGTATAATATTGCCGGAGACTTTGATGTTTACCATCACGCCGGCAAAAAGCGCAATGAGTATTATAGCTGCGGCTATTTCCTTTTTCATCTCAGCCCTCCTTTGCCTGACAAAATACGCTGCCGTCCTCCGACAGTGTGAGGATATATACATCGTCGGCAGAGCCTACGTTCTGCCGCTTGAGCTCATTTGTAAGCCAGCGTCTGTCGCGGCCGAGAAGCGCAAGATTTTTGTCGAGTATCCGGCCTTCGTTTATTATAATGTGCGCATAGCTCACATCGCTGCCGTCAACACCCATCTGCGCCGCTGTGGCGGGCTGGTCTGCGGAGTTTAGTATAACGCTGAGCTGACCGTTTGTCTCGAGAACGGCGTATTTCACCTGGCTCGTGTCCGTAAGCCCCTGAGCGCGCAGCTCCTGCATCAGCTCATCGAGAGTAAAGCGGTTTTTGAGCATGGCATCCCGAAGTATTTTGCCGTTTTTTATAATCATTTCGGGGCGGCCGTAGGTCAGCTTTCGCAGCTTTACGCTGTGCATGTTGAGCCCTGCTATTATTATTTCAAGGCAGAACATTATTACTATCGGCACAAGGCCGTTGAGCAGAGGTATGCCGATATCCTGCAAAGGCGTAGCGGCAAGATCCGCTATCAGGGCGGCGACAATAAATTCGGATATCTCCAGCTCTCCCAACTGACGCTTTCCCATGACTCGCATGGATATGAGTATGGCAAAGTACAGTATCACTGTGCGGATAAAAATGATTGCCAATTAAATCGCCTCCCACGGTATTTTTTCCGTTTGAAGGTGAATTATTATAATAAAAAGGAAGCAATAAAATGAAAATAATTGTTGACAGTAAAGAAAAACTTAATAAGCTTGCCTCCGAAATGATAGCGGAGCACGTTTCCGAAAAGCCGGACTGCGCCGTGGCGTTCGCTGCGGGCAACACGCCCGTCGGCGTATACGAGGAGCTTACAAAAATGCAGAACGTTGATTTTTCAAAGTGCGAGGCGTTTAATATCTGCGAATATGAGCACCTTGCGGCTGACGATGAGCGCTCCTGCGCAAATCAGCTAAATTCCCAGCTTTACTCAAAGCTCGGCATAACGAAAATACATACGCCGACGGCAGAAAACGCCGAAGGCTTTGACGCGGAGATCGCCTCCTGCGGCGGCCTTGAGATGATTCTGCTCGGCATCGGAACAAACGGCCATATCGGCTTTAACGAGCCGGCGACGCTTTTCGCGACCGAGACTCACGTCGCACAGCTCACGGATAAAACAAAGCAGATGAAGGCCGAGCACTTCGGCGGCGCGGAGAACGTGCCCGACACCGCGGTGACTATGGGCCTTAAAACCATATGCAGCGCAAAGAACGTGATACTCATGGCCTTCGGCGAGGAGAAAGCCGAGATCGTGCATAAGCTTGTATACGGCAAGACCTCGACCTATGTGCCCGCCGCCATGCTTCAAATGCATATGAACATGACGCTCATGCTCGACCCCGAAGCTGCGTCGAAGCTCGACTGATAGATAAGGAGACTGGAAATGGGTAAATATTTCGGAACCGACGGCTTCCGCGGCGAGGCTAACGTCGGGCTTACGGTTATGCACGCTTTTGAGGTCGGCCGCTATCTCGGCTGGTATTACGGCAGGGAGCACAAGGCAAGAGTTGTCATCGGCAAGGATACCCGCCGCTCAAGCTATATGCTCGAATCCGCACTCTGCGCGGGTCTGACCGCCTCCGGCGCGGACGCGTATCTTCTGCACGTCACGACGACGCCGAGCGTGTCGTATATCGCGCGCTCTGACGATTTTGACTGCGGCATTATGATATCGGCAAGCCACAATCCCTATTACGACAACGGAATAAAGCTCATTAACTCCGCCGGGGAGAAAATGGGTGATGAGCTGCTTGACGGCATAGAAGCGTATATCGACAAGGCCGCCGCCGGTGAGCGGGACTGCCTGCCCTACGCGACCGGCGAGAAGATAGGCCGCACCGTGGACTATTCGGCGGGCCGCAACCGCTATATCGGCTACCTCATATCCCTCGCCACGCGCTCGTATAAGGGCAAAAAGGTGGGGCTTGACTGCGCAAACGGTTCAACATGGATGATGGCAAAGAGCGTGTTTGACGCTCTCGGTGCCGATACATATGTGATAAACAACAATCCTGACGGCCTGAATATCAACGTCGACTGCGGCTCGACACACATTGAGCAGATGCAGAAATTCGTCCTCGACAACGGCCTTGATGTTGGCTTCTCCTTTGACGGCGACGCCGACCGCTGCCTTGCCGTTGACGATAAGGGCAATATAATTACCGGGGACCATATACTGTATGTCTGCGGCAAGTATATGCACGACAGCGGAGTCCTCGGCAATAAAAAGATAGTCACGACCGTGATGAGCAATATAGGACTTTATAAAGCCCTTGACGCTCTTGGCATAGGCTATGAGAAAACTGCTGTCGGCGATAAATACGTTGCGGAGAATATGCGCGCAAACGGCCATATCCTCGGCGGCGAGCAGTCCGGTCATATCATTTTCGGCAACCTTGCAAACTCCGGCGACGGTCTGCTGACCGCGATAAAGATCATGGAAGTTATGTGCGAGAGCAAGCAGCCGTTGTCTGTGCTGGCTTCTCCCGTCGTTATGTACCCGCAGCTTCTTAAAAACGTTGTCGTCACCGATAAGGACGAGACCTTAAACTGCGTCGAGGTGAAGGCGGCTGTTGCGGAGATGGAGGCCGAGCTTGGCGCTGAGGGCAGGATACTTCTGCGCAAGAGCGGGACAGAGCCCGTCCTGCGCGTGATGGCGGAGGCTCAGAGCCACGAAAAATGCGCCGAGTGCGTCGATTATATCATTGACGCGATGCGCCAAAGCGGCAGACTCATAAAGGTGAAGTAAGATGTACGAGATAAAAGACCTGCTTGATTTGACGAAAACCATTGCCGCGCCGCTGTTTGATGGCAAGACCTACCCCTGGGAGGTGCTGGCCGGCATAAGCGACTTTATCATAGAGCTTGGCAATACTCTGCCCGAGGATGAGTATGAAAAGCGCGGGGAGAATGTGTGGGTGGCAAAGGATGCTAAGGTGTTCCCCTCGGCGTATATCGGCTCGCCCTGCATAATAGACCACGGCGCGGAGGTCAGGCACTGCGCGTTTATACGCGGCAGCGCAATCGTGGGCAAAAACACCGTCGTGGGGAACTCAACAGAGCTTAAAAACGTGGTTTTGTTTGATAATGTCCAGACCCCGCATTATAACTACGTCGGCGACTCGATACTCGGCTATAAGGCTCATATGGGTGCAGGCTCAATAACGTCGAACGTCAAGAGCGACAAGACGCCCGTCGTTATAAAAAACGGCGATGAGCTAATTGAAACCGGCCGAAAAAAGGTCGGCGCTATCCTCGGCGACAATGTTGAGATCGGCTGCAACAGCGTTCTCAATCCCGGTACGATCCTTGGCCGCCGCGCAAGCGTTTACCCCACCTCCTGCGTCCGCGGCGTGATACCCGAGGACGGCATATATAAGGATAAGGACAATATCGTCATAAGAAAATAATGCGTTTTAAAGAGAGCAGGTTCAAAGCGGACTTGCTCTCTTTTTATATAGTAGTTGACAAAGTTTACCTGTATAATTTATACTGTAAACACAGGGAGATGAAATCCTGAGAAGGGAGCGGGTCATGAATGAAGATAATAAGCGGAAGATAACTTATCGCAGCGTCATAATTGCGTTGCTTGCTCTGGCGCTTGTCCTTGCCCTTGTCATAGGCTTTGTGAAGCTAATCCTGCCGATGTTTGAAAAGCAGCCTGCAAGGGAGCCTGAGTGTTATATCGGCTCGCTTTGCCTGCCGGATCCGGTAGAAAACCTTACGGCGGAGCGCAAAACCGAGCTTAATTTTTCGGATACCGACGAAAACGGAGGCAGGCAAGCAAATATTTATGACAGCTATTACCTGAAATATGAGGGTGATGAGGTGATAAATGTTATCATTGCATATCCCGTGCTTGATCTAACCAATATCGAAGCGCTTGAAATTAAAGTAAACGGCGCTGCCGTGAATGCCGGGTATTGCAGCGCATGCAGCGCGGAGCAGTTTGCCGAGGACGGACAAAAGGATATGGTAAAAGAAAAGCTTGAGCGCGGCGAATACTTCAGGTCCGCTTTCCCCGCGTGGCCGCAGTTTGATTCGTCCGATGCTGCGGAAGGCGCTGCCGCGTACTGCGCTTTTGAACTGACTTTGGAGCCGAATGAGCCTGTGGACGTTGAAATAAGCCTCAAGCGCTCTGCCGGTTCAGGCGTAAGCTTCGTGGCAGGCTATGGAGATATAGTGTGCACAAAGCATGATTTTTCGGTCGTTAATACTGATTTGATGTAAAAAAAGCAGCCCTCGGGCTGCTTTTTCTTATGCTGCGAATTTGTCAGACCATTGACTTGTAATCCTCGTTGTGATCGATGCTGTCGGGCGGGAAAAACTCCTCGACGGGGAAGCGGATGCGTCCGAACATAGTGCAGGGGTCATCCTCGGATGAGCCGACGCACTCCTTGTCGGGTAGGCAGTAATCGTATGCGGGGATGAGAAGCTGGGTGCTGCGCTCGAGCCGGATTATCGAGAACTGTCCCAGCGTCACATAGACATGGCGGCCGCAGTTGCTGACGGCCAGCTCCTCGCCAAAGGAATCGATTACCTCTCTGGGGATATCCCGCTGCTCAATGCCGGGCTCAGGCAGGGGAGTATCGGCCAGAGTCATGTGCAGGGCGATGGGATCGACAGCGTCCACCTCGGCAAAGGGCATGTTGTTTGCCCCGCCCAGAACGCAGCAGTCGTCGGAGGAGAAGGTCTTGACTCTGCCCTCGGAGCCGAATAGCATTACCCTCTTGTCGAATACGGCAAGACCGGTGAAAATCTGATTTGAGGGGAAGGTCTCGCCGGTTATCTTATAGAAATAGGTGACGTCAACGGTGTAGTATCCGCGGTTGAGGCTTATCTCGTTTACGCACACCTTGCAGTGGAGCAGCTCCGCAGAGCGGGGGCGCACGCTGAAAGCGCTCTCTATGTAGGACTGAGAGCACAAGGTGGGGTAAACTCTTAGGTCTTCTATGCAGTCTTTGTCTCGGCAGGAATCCATTATCTTTCTCGTGTTAACGCAGACGGCCTCCTTGATGCAGTCATCATCACTGACCGGGCCGGGAACAACCCTGTCTGCCATAAACATACCTCCCTGGATGGAATTGAAGAAAAACTTCATTACAGTCTATGCAAAGCTCACGCAAATGTGAAGGAATTTGGATTTACAAAAATAAATCCTTGTATTATTATATAAATATAAGGAGAGGTCAGATATGAAAAGAACATTATGGTTATTAGTACTCGCCGCTGAGGTCATCATCCTTGCAGCCATGCTGCTGGCAGACTTCGGCGTTATAAGCGTAAACCTTGACCCGCTTTCGGCAAAGAGCATAATATTGCATGTAACCGCGGTCGCCGTTATCGCCGCCGCGATCATCGGCCTGAAAAAAACCTGATGTATTTACATATTATGAATGCTGATGTATAATATTTTAATTAAGCAATAGGGGAGTGCTGTCATGGAGAGACTTGGTTTTATCCACGAAAAGCTCGACATAAAAATACTGATCTTGTTTCTGATGCGTCGGCTTCCGGGAGCCATCGGGCCGATAGACCTTCAGGACTACACCCAGCAGTGCGATGAGGGCTTCGGCTATTTTGAATACTCCGACTGCCTTGCCGAGCTCATAGAAAACGGCCTGATAAACGAGGAAGAGGGCGGACTGCGAATAAGCGCCAAGGGCGCGTTTGCCGGCGAAACGGTCGAGAGCAGCCTGCCGTACTCTGTGCGGAAAAAGGCGGAGAAGATAATTGCGCCTGAGGTCGAGCGGCTCAAGCGGCTGTCGATGCTCACGGCGGAGCATAAAATCAAGGACGGCGAGTGCTTTGTGACGCTTGCAATGTCCGACGGCAAGGGCGAGATCATACGTTTAGAGATACTCAGCTCCGGCGAGGCTCAGGCCGAGCGCATAGAGGAAAATTTCAAGAATCGGGCTGAGAAGATCTACGGCCAGATAATAGAGCTTCTTGACAGCAAATAAATATAAGGGTCAGCAAAATGCCCATTTAAATGGGCATTTTTGAATTTTTTATTCAGGAGGAATATCCATGGAAACCAGAATACCCGAGGGGTACAAAAGTATCCTCAGCGTGTATGACACGCAGAAAGCCATAAGCCTTTTAAAACGCCTGTTTGAGGACAGATTGGGCGCGCTGCTGAATATATATCGAGTCTCCGCGCCGCTTTTTGTCGAGTCAAACTCCGGCCTTAATGATAATCTCAACGGTTACGAGCGCCCTGTATCATTTGACATTCTCCGCTCCGACGCCACGGCGCAGGTCGTGCAGTCGCTTGCAAAGTGGAAGCGCCTTGCGCTAAAGCGCTACTGCTTCTTCCCCGGCAAGGGTCTGTACACCGACATGGACGCCATCCGCCGCGACGAGGATGAGCTTGATAACCTGCATTCGATATACGTTGACCAGTGGGACTGGGAAAAGGTAATCCTGCCGGAAAACCGCAATCTTGACTATCTCAAGCTCACTGTAATGGACATTGTCAAGGCTCTGTGTGACACTCAGGACACCATGCAGGCTATCTATCCGCAGCTTCAGCAGCTCGGCAAGTTTGAGCGCAAGGTGACGTTTATAACGGCTCAGGAGTTGGAGGATATGTACCCCGGCCTAAGCTCCAAGGAACGGGAAAATGCCTTTACAAAGGAGCATAAGACTGTTTTCATCATTGGCATCGGCGGTGCGCTGCGCTCCGGCAAGCCGCATGACGGTAGAGCGCCCGACTACGATGACTGGAGCCTCAACGGCGATATTCTTGTATGGTGCGACTGGCTCGACTGCGCGATCGAGGTGTCGTCCATGGGCATCCGCGTCGACCCCGAGTCTCTGGACAGACAGCTTCGCCTCTCCGGCTGCGATGACCGCCGGGAGCTTCCGTATCATAAGATGCTTTTAAACGGCGAGCTTCCGCTCACCATCGGCGGCGGTATCGGCCAGTCGCGCGTGTCCATGCTTCTGCTGGGCAAGGCGCATATAGGCGAGGTGCAGGCGTCTATCTGGGACAAGAAAACTGAGGAGCTTTGCGAGGAAAAGTGCGTTATGCTTCTGTAAGGGTGTTTAAATGGAACTAATTGAACTTATAAAAGTAATAATAATCGGTATCGTCGAGGGCATAACGGAATGGCTGCCCATTTCCAGCACAGGTCATATGCTGCTGGTGGATGAGTTTATACATATGAATGTCACTCCCGAGTTTAAGGAGATGTTCCTCTATGTCATCCAGCTCGGCGCGATACTTGCGGTAATAATACTGTTCTGGGGCAAAATGTGGCCGTTCCAGAGCAAAAGCAAGGGTCCGGTCGTAAAAAAGGATACGATCATATTGTGGGTCAAGGTCGTTGTCGCCTGCATACCGGGCTTTATAGCGTATCTGCTGTTTGATTTTGTGGATAACTGCTATGTCGTCGCGGCGGCGCTGATAATATACGGTATTATATTCATCGTCATAGAAAATCGGTATAAAAGCCGCACCCCGCGCGTTCAGACGCTTGAGGATATCTCCTACAGGGACGCGTTCCTGATAGGTCTGTTCCAGGCGCTGTCTATCATACCGGGAACGTCGAGAAGCGGCTCGACAATAATTGGCGGCCTCGTCATCGGTGTTTCGCGTGTTGCGGCGGCGGAGTTTACATTTTTCCTTGCGGTGCCCGTCATGCTCGGCGTGTCGCTGCTGAAAATACTGGACTTCGGACTTAGCTTCACGAGCGCGGAGCTGATAACTCTTGCGGTCGGCTGCGTAGTGGCGTTTTTGGTGTCCATCCTCGTTATAAAGTTCCTCATGAGCTATATAAAGAGGAAGGATTTCAAGATCTTCGGCTGGTACCGCATCGTCCTCGGCGTGGTTGTAATACTGTATTTCCTGATATTTGCATGAAAATGAAAAAACCGAACGCTCTTGCGTTCGGTTTTTTTACGCGGAAAAGTGAGAAAAGGCTGAAAGAAAAATGAAATATCCTTCGGATGTGATATAATGACCTACGGTCATTGTGATATTTGATGCTGTCGCATCAAGTGATATGAAATGAATCCACTCACGCCCACAGGCATTTCACACGCCGCAGGCGTATTTCACTTGCAAAGCAAATTTCACAAATCCCGAAGGGATTTATTTCGTTGAAAAAAGCAGCCGTAAGGCTGCTTTTTTTCTGGAGCGGGGTACGGGAGTCGAACCCGCCTCAGAAGCTTGGGAAGCTCCTGTACTACCGATGTACTAACCCCGCAGATGGAAGTATTATAGCACTATTTCGGAAAAAATCAAGCAATATGCGGTGTCTACGGGATATTTTATAATTAAACATATTGTTAAAACCGTGGGAAACCGCGGTTTTTTATTGCAATAGATATACTAATTTAGTATAATGACTATATATAATGCGGTGAGGTGTGCCGGAAATGTCTGCTTATGTACAGTTTGAGAATGTTAAAAAAATATATCAGATGGGCGAGATTCAGATCGAAGCTCTGAAAAATGCGACGTTTGAGATAGAGCAGGGCGAGATATGCGTCATCGTCGGCGCGTCCGGCGCAGGAAAAACGACGCTGCTTAACATACTCGGCGGCATGGACAACCTGACCGATGGCCGCGTTATCCTCGATGGGGAGGAGATAAGCGCATACAACGCCAAACAGCTCACTACATACAGACGCTATGACGTCGGTTTCGTGTTCCAGTTTTATAACCTTGTGCAGAACCTTACGGCGATTGAAAATGTCGAGCTTGCCTCACAGATATGCCGCGACCCGATGGACCCGGCGGAGGTGATAGAGCTTGTCGGCCTGAAGGACAGGGCAAACAATTTCCCGGCTCAGCTCTCGGGCGGCGAGCAGCAGCGCGTTGCGATAGCACGTGCGCTCGCGAAAAATCCCAAGCTGATGCTGTGCGACGAGCCGACGGGCGCGCTTGACTATAACACCGGCAAGGCCGTGCTCCAGCTTCTTCAGGATTGCAGCCGTAAAAATGGCATGACCGTCGTTATCATAACCCACAACCACGCGCTGACAGCTATGGCGGACAGGGTCATATCCGTCAAAAGCGGCACCATTACGGATATCAGCATCAATAAGAACCCTATTCCGATCGAAAACATAGAGTGGTAAGATAATGAATTCATCAACTGTTAAACTGACGCTTCGGGAGATAAAAAACAGCATGGGGCGTTATATGGCGATCTTCGCGATCATAGCGCTCGGAGCCGGACTGTTTGTCGGCCTGCGGCTCTCAAAGCCGGACTTTATCGAGACGTACAATCAATATATTGACGAGACGAATTTCTATGATTTCCGCCTTATCTCCACTCTCGGCCTCACTGAGGACGATGTGCGCGAGGTGCTGAAGCTCGACGGGGTGAAGTCTGCCGAGGGCATAGTCAGCTCAGATTTCCTCTACAATACCAGCGATGCGGACAACCTTATTATGGTTGCGCAAAGCATACCTGATAAGATCAATCTCATAGACTTGAAGTGCGGCCGTATGCCGCAAAAGGGAAACGAGTGCCTTGCCGACCCCGAGATCTATTCCGAGGACGATATAGGGACAAAGATAAAGCTGTCCGACAGCAACAGCAAGCAGCAGTTTGACACCTTTGCGTATGATGAGTATACCATCGTCGGCCTGGCGGAGACAGTGCTGTATATTAACATCGAGCGCGGCTCGAGCACTCTCGGCAACGGCAGTGTCGAGGGCTATATGTATATACCCAAGGACGGATTTTCGACCGACTATTTCACGGAAATATATCTTCTGGTCGATGCCGAGGGCTATGTCTACTCCGATGAGTACAATGACTCCGTGGAGCCGTATGTAAAGCCGCTCGAGAGCTTCATGGAGAAAAGAGCGGAAATTCGCCACGACGATATAATCGACGAAGCGTACGCACAGCTTGACGATGCAAGGGCTCAGTATGAAGAGGGGCTTGCGCAGTATACTCCGGCGAAGGCTGAGTATGACAGGGGCTACGCCGAGTATGTTGACAAAAAGGCCAAAACTCAGGCCGAGCTTGACAGCGCGAAGGCAAAAATCGACTCGGCGGAGGCCATGATGAAGGACTCGTCGATACTCGATGAGAAGCAGGCGGAGCTGAACAATGCGAAAGCGGAGCTTGACGCAGGCAAGGCGGAATATGAAAAGGGACTGCGCGAGTATAACATCATGCGCGCCGCCGCATACGGTGCGGTCGAGTCCCAGATAGAATACTATGAGAACAGAATTACCGAAAAAGAGGCTGAGATAGTCTCTCTCAATGCTGAGCTTGAGCAGCTAAACGCCGAGCTTGCGCAGGCCGAGGCAGACGGCAAGACCATCACGGCCGCCACTCTGCGAACCAAAATTCGCAGCACGAATAACCGCATAAGCACCGCGCAGAATGATATTTCGCTTTCAAACTCCCGCCTTGAAAAGCACCGTCAGGACAAAGCCGAGGCGGACGCGAAGATGGCCCCGTATGAAAAGCAGCTTTCTGAGGCAAAGGCGCAGCTTGACAGCGGATATGCGCAAATAGAAGCCGGTCAGGCCGAGCTTGACGCGGCGCGGGAAATGATAAACAGCGGCTCCGCGCAGCTTGAGGCGGCAAAGAAGGAATATGAACAGGGGAAGGCTGCTGCCGAGAAAGGATTTGCCGAGGCAGAGGCCGAGCTTAAAGCGGGCAAAGCCCAGCTTGACGCGGCTAAGGCGGAGCTTGATGACGCCAAGGAGCAGCTCGACGATGCCGAAAAGCAGATAAAGAATATGGATCATGCCGACACCTATGTACTCGGCAGGGATACAAACGCAGGCTACGTCTGCTTTGACAGCGACACAAGCATAGTGCACAGCGTAGCAACGGTGTTCCCCGTGTTTTTCTTCCTCGTGGCGGCGCTTGTGTGCCTTACTACGATGACCAGAATGATTGACGATCAGCGCGGTCAGATAGGTATCATGAAAGCTTTGGGCTACAGCTCCGGAGCAATAATGTCAAAATACATGCTCTACTCCGGAAGCGCAACGCTGCTGGGCAGTGTGTTTGGCATTGGCTTGGGAAGTATAGTGTTCCCCGCCATAGTCTGGTTCGGCTACGGAATATTGTACAGCTTCTCCGAGCTTGTATACACGATGGACTGGACGCTGGCGCTTGGCGTAACTGCCGCAAACATTGCCGTAACGCTGCTCGTTACATGGTATTGCTGCCGCAGGGAGCTTAAATGCGCACCGTCAGACCTTATACGGCCGAAGGCGCCGGAGGCTGGCAAGCGCGTTCTGCTTGAGAAAATAAACTTCATATGGAGCGAGCTGAACTTCATGCAGAAGGTGTCGGCGCGAAACATCCTGCGCTATAAAAAGCGCATATTCATGATGCTTCTGGGCGTGGGAGGCTGCACTGCGCTTATCCTGACGGCGCTGGGTCTGAACGACACGATACAAAGCGTTGTAAAGCAGCAGTACGACGATATCGTTTTGTATGACTATGAACTGAGCCTTGCTTACGATATGACGCCCGAGGAGCAGGATATATTCCTCTCTGACTGCGGAGATAATGTTTACAGAGCCATGTTCATGTACCGCGGCCAGGCAGAGATATCCTCTGACACGGTGACAAAGAGAGCAACACTGACCGTAAGCGACGGCAAGGGTCTTGAAAGATTCATCTGGCTGCACGACGGAAAGGACGAGGTCGAATATCCCGGACTGAATGAGGCTATCATCAACCATAATCTTGCCCGCATGCTCGGCGGAGTTGAGATAGGCGATGAGATGAGCATAATGACCTCGGATATGGGCGAGCTTACCGTGACGGTAAGCGGCTTTTTCGACAACTATGTTGACAGCTATATCTACATAAGCCCCGAGACCTGTGAAGCTCAGTGGGGCTATGCGCCGGAGGCAAAGTCCGCTCTTGCGAATGCCCCGGACGGCGCGGATATAAACGACTGCGCGACCGAGATAGCAAAGGTCGACGGAGTAAGGACAATAAGCCTCAGCGTCGATGCGCGGGACAGAATGAGCAATATGATGAACGGACTGCTTATCGTTGTCGCGGCAATCATCCTGTGCGCGGGTCTGCTGGCGCTCATCGTTCTGTATAATCTGACAAACATAAATATCGCAGAGCGCATACGCGAGATAGCCACGCTTAAAGTGCTCGGCTTCTATCCCCGCGAAGCGGCGGATTACGTTTTCCGTGAAAACCTTGTACTTACGGGATTGGGAGCGGTGTTCGGACTGCTTTTAGGCGTCGGACTGCACGCTTTCGTTATAGGCGCAATCAAAGTTGACATGATGTACCTTGAACCGAGAATAAGCGCTCTCAGCTACATTGTCTCTATCCTGATAACATTTGTGTTCGCCATGATAGTAAATGTGGCAATGCGCCGCAAGATCGACGGTATCGACATGGCCGGTGCGCTTAAATCCGTTGAGTGATTTGACATTTTGTCGCAAATGAATTATATTTTATTCGTAATATAGGATTTGTAATATTGGCACAGGGATTGAGTGATATGGATAATTTTAAGCTCTCGCTGCCCGGCTGGGAGATAGTGCGCTGCATTGGCAGCGGCAGCTCCGGCAAGGTATATGAGCTGAAGAAAAAAGACGAATACGGCGGCGATTTCCATGCGGCGCTCAAGGTGATAAGCGTTCCCGGCTCTCAAAAGGAGTACGATGAAATGCTCGAAACCATGAGCGAGTTTGCCATGCGCGCAAAGCTTAGGGAAAAAGTCGAGGAAATAAGCGGCGAATACCGTCTGCTCGGCGCTCTGCGTGGGCATCCCAATATCGTCAATTGCGAGGATCAGATGATAATTCCCCACGATGACGATATGGGCTGGGATATCTATATACGTATGGAGCTTCTGACCTCTCTGCCGGACTATGTCAGCGAGCATGGCATGAACGTAAGTGACGTGATAAAGCTCGGCACGGATATGTGCTCGGCTCTTGAGCAGTGCAGGGAGAATAACATAATCCACCGCGATATAAAGCCTCATAACATTTTTGTCAGCCGCTACGGAGATTTTAAGCTTGGCGACTTCGGCGTTGCGAAATCCTCATCCATAGGCAGCTCCGCGGACAAAGTCGGTACATATTCCTACATGGCTCCCGAGGTATATAAGGGCAAGAGCTATGACGACAGAGTGGATATATACTCTTTGGGCATGGTGCTCTACTGGCTGCTCAACGAGCGCAGAGGCCCGTTCCTGCCCATGCCTCCGCAAAGCGTTACATCGGAGCAGACTGCCGACGCCCAGATCAGAAGATTCAGCGGGCAGACGCTCCCGCCTCCGAAAAACGGCAGCGGGGCGCTGAAAAATGTGGTTTTAAAAGCGTGCAGCTTCAAGGCTGAGGATCGCTTTTCAAGTCCGGCGGAAATGAAAAGGGCGCTGAGCTTAGCGGTATCCGGAAAAAGCCCTGCACCCATTGCTGATGATGACGCGACCATCCGTGAGGATGCCCCCTCCGTCAGACCCGCACCCGCAAGAGACTTTGAGCCAAAGCCTGAGCCAAGACCCAAGCCAAAGCCTGCGCCGCCTCCTCCGAAAAGGCAGGAGCCCAAGCCTCCTAAAAAGGAGGAGCCAAAGGAAAAGCCCAAGGCGGTGTATATCGTAGCGGGCGTTCTTATAATCATTGCCATGATCGCGGCCATTGTTATCTTTGCTGTCGCCGGCAGGGGAGACCACGGCGGCTCCGATAAGCCCAAGACTACCGAAACTCCCGCTCCTACGGAGACAGCCGAGCCGGAGAAGCTTGAAGTCAGCGCCGTTGTGCTCAGCTCGCCGCGCCTGACGCTAACTGAGCAGGAGGAAGCCAAACTCAACGTAAGCTGCATTCCCGAGCCCAATGCGGATCAGAAAGAGCCGGAATATGTCTGGAAAAGCAGCGACCCGAGCGTCGTGAGCGTGGATGGGTCAGGCAATGTCAAGGCACTGAGCGAGGGCGCCGCCACCGTCATGGTGTATGTCAAGGACAAAATGGAGATATACGATGAGTGTATGGTCATAGTCGAGCCGCCGTATGTCACGGAGCTGAGCATCGAGGAGATGCCGGTCAAGACCGTGTACACCGTCGGCGAGCAGCTTGACACCACGGGTATGGTGCTCAGAGCATACTACAATAACGGCGACGCAAAGCGAATAACAAGCCCCGATGAATATACGGTCGAGTGCGATATGTCCGGCCTCGGCAGCCGTGACGCCACCGTCACATTCGAGGGCAAGACCGTTACATACACAGTCAGAATAAGCCTGTTCGGCTAACACATAAAAAGCCCCGCAGTTAAAAAACTGCGGGGCTGCATTTTTGTTAGCGTTATTTTTTACCGAGCTTTGCGAAGAATTTGAATGTGAGCGGCCATACGATACCGGCAAACATTATCACTATAAAATATCTGACTCCGTGCGCGACGTAGTGTCCGCCAAAGAGGGCGAGCAGGGGAGCCTTGAGAATGGCCTTCAAGCCGACCGTGACACCAAGGCCGATGGCGACTTTAATGACCTGTGCCCACCAGACGGCCTCCGTGGGAAAATTAATGAACTTGCTGTCGATGTAGAACACCAGCATGAGCCCGACAGCACAGAACAGGATCATATAGGCATTTTTAAGGCCGGAGCTGTAGTTATCCATATCAATATCTGCGGGAAAATGATAAAGCTCCACAAATAGCACAAAGGCCGCCGCCATAAGGACAAATACCGAAAACAGTATGTAGATATTCTTTGGCTTCTCATCCATGTCGCGGAAAAAGGGGTAGAGGGCGAACATGAGAACAAGACCGACCACAAGGCTGACGCCCACATCCAGCGGCGTATGAACGCCGACATACATGCGCGAGAACGCCGTGAGGGCGATGAGCAGGCCGAATACTATGCGCAGCGCGGTGCTTTTTGAATATCTTGCCGGCGCGCCAAGCGTCGCAAACGCGTTCTGAGTGTGCCCGCTCGGGAAGGAGTAGCCCGTCGCCTCGGCTCTTGCGCTCTCGACGATGGTGAAATCGGGATCCTTGACCCAAGGGCGGGGGATCCTGAACCAGAGCTTCAAAAACTGATTGATTATAGTTCCGGCAAAGCCCACGGTCATCATATAGTAGCCGCACTTTTTGCTGACGCACCAGAACGCGACTATCGCCGCGGCAATGAATACCGTCTCGCCGCCTAAATTTGTGACAAGCCCCATCAGCTTATCCAGCAGCGGTGTGCGGATGCCCTCAAGGGCGTATAACAATTCCATAAAGCACCTCTTATGAGTTTTTGTTTATTTTAACATAAGAAAAAGCCGTTTGCAACGCAAACGGCTTTTAGCGTATTATCTCTGCATCTTAATAGGGAAAGCAAGTGGCGCAATTATTGATTTTCTATCAGAAGTTCCGCAATCTGTATGCAGTTTGTGGCTGCACCCTTGCGAACCTGGTCGCCGCAGCACCACAGGCACAGACCGTTGTCATCCGTGAGATCAGGGCGAATACGTCCAACATACACAAGATCCTGATCGGTGGTCAGCAGGGGCATGGGGTATTTAAGCCGGTCAAGCTCATCTACAAGTTTAACTCCGGGCGCGCCTGCAATTACTTCGCGAGCCTCATCTACTGTAACCTTGTCCTTGAAACGAAGCGTGACGGAAATAGAGTGGCTTCGCACAACCGGGACTCGAGCGCAGGTACAGCTTACTTTGAGATCCGGCAGATGCATTATCCTTCTGCCCTCATTCTGCATGCGTCATAGCCGGACATATAGTAGATGTTTGACGGATCTGACACGAGGAGGACCTCTATGCCCTTTTCCTCCATACTCTTCTGTACCCGTTTTACTCTTTCTTTAAACTCCGTAGTCTCAAAAATCAAAACAAAGCACTTCCTTTCCTGTTAATTTAAATTTTGTTCGTTTTGATTTGCATTGTCTCCTGAATTATCAGATAGATAAATACATTACCGTGAAGCCCTGTTGCTAATATTGTACTTCAAAATCCGACAGAATAACTACCCCTCTTTGAGAGACAAAGTATACTCCGTTTGTAGTATTTTTCGGCGTTTTGTTATATTGATGGCAGAATTTATATTAGCAAAATGGTCAATATAACTATTTGGGTGGATGCTACGCTGTGGCCGATAAAGCGACTTACAATATTTATCATTGACAAGAACCACTATAATTTTGTAGAATTTTTTATTAATAACAAAGTCGCCCTCCTATTCGTAAAAGGAGGGGCGAAGGAGGAATTATTAATGTCAATGCAGCCGGAATGGGGGATCATGAATGAGTTAGAGATGGGAGGCAGACTTGCTGTTTCTTCTGATTTTGCAACGGATTGCCTTCACATGCTCAAAACCAAACTGCCTTTTGATGCCGGCTTTTTCATAAGAACGAACGCTGAAAAGCATATTGAGATATCGGCCGAGATAGGCTTCCTACCCGGTATGGAATCCGTACTTCCCGCGCTGCCTATGAGCCTGATACAGTCCCCTGATTATGTTGATAAGGCGACCATATTTTCAAAAGACGATAAGCCTTGCAGGTACCAGAAGTTTTTTTCGGAATATGGCTTTGAAGAATGTCTCGCTATAACAGTCAATCCCGCGGGCGATGGTATAAGGATCTTCCGCAGAGCAAAAAGCGGACATTTTGACAGATATGAGCTTGACAACGCCAAGTCGCTAGCCCGATGGCTCGGCACTGCCGACAAAAGGAACGCCGAATATCGCGAAACAGTTAAAAGTGCCAAAATGCTCAAAACACTTTCGGCAAGGCTGTATTTTGGCGTAGTTATACTAAACGATGACTTCGATTTCATAAGCGCAAATCCAATTGCGCTCCAGAGGATGCATGCCATTTCCGGGGATGATAACACAAAAGCCGCCAAGTTTAAGCTCAGTTCTATTATAAAAGAAATAGTCGAAAGCGATAAAAGAGCAAGTCCGCACATAGACTTTTTCCGGGTAGTAAACAATTATGTTATTGAGGTCATGAAATGCAGCGATGTTACAGCAGGCGGAGATCTGCACACGTTCTATCTCGTACTCATATTCGACTTGAGCTGGTTTGCAGGTATCAAAAGCAGCCTGACTGAGAATATAATAAACGAATATAAATATACTCCGCGTGAGCAGCAGACTATAAACCTCTTCCTCGAGGGCTGTTCTACTGCTCAAATCGCAGAGAAAATGTGCATAAGTCCGCTCACGGTAAAAGAGCACCTTAAAAGAATAATGCATAAAACAGGAGTGAAGAGCCGGAACGAGCTGATAATCAAGCTCTATTCCGACGGATTTATGCCTGTGAACTTTGATAATCAATAGATAATAAACAAAGCAGGTAAGGGCACTGTGAAGTGACCCCAAAAAGTTAGACAATATTAAAGAGTAAAAATTGTT
>OLNX01000344.1_pt1 | contig 49335 bp, 49 predicted proteins | sample 1672611 | NCBI WGS metagenome assembly OLNX01 (sample SAMEA3136705, study PRJEB25190) | human gut metagenome | reverse complement strand
GGGTAATATGCAATTGTTCTGCTGCTTTTGTAAAGCTCTGTTCTTTTGCTACTGTTAAAAAATAGCGTAATAATCTTAATTCCATATCTTTATATTCCTACAAATTTTTCTAGTAACCATTCTATCATATTGCATCCCCAATATCATCTATATTACATGTAATATCTGCACAAAATACCGTGGATTATTATCAGGTTATTTTTCAACCGCCTATGCCTTCCATGCCTTGATTTTACTGACTTTTTAAAGAAGCTTTCAAAGAGTGCCGTGGCAAATAAAAAGCACTTTCTTCATAGTCAAAAAAACTCACTTTTAAGTAATTTATCACATTCAGAAGGAAATGATAAGTCATAAAGCAAAACAATATTTCATAGCTCATATTTAGTTTTTAAGAAAAAATCTAAAAAGAAAATCAAAGCTAACATCATTTTTACAATGACGCTTTGCAAAAGTAAATTATTTTTTCTCTGTAAAGACATTTTACACTATATTCATTTTAATTGAAATAGCCCCACCGGGTTGCGCATGATAAATCAGAGGCGTGGTGAGGTCTGTTAATATTATTCTACATATTTTTGATTTTTTAATAAGCAATTTACAGTCCTTGAATAATATTCAGGTAGTCCTGACCTTGATCTACGACCGCAAATATAATAATTTGTTTTTTATCCTCGTTGATTTTGTAAAATATCAAGTTTTTTTCTAGTATCAACACTTGATAGCCTTGTCGTTTTAAAACCGGATATCTAGGTATGGTTCCTAAATATGGATTATCTTCCAGCAGATAAATATTCTTTTCTAAATCATCTAGTTTTTTTAAAGCAATATCTTCACCAAAATTTCTTGCGATGAACGTTACAATTTTTCGAATACAAATATCTGCAGTATCAGTACGCACAATAGTATATTTCATTTTATTTTCCTTTTAACATAGCTCTTAAATCATTAAAAGTGTCTTGAATAGGTGATACTCTTCCGTTCGCAACATCTTCATCAGCTTCTGCAAGCAATTCCAACAATTCAATTCTTGACTTCATACTTTTGTATTCATCATAAGATAAAGAAACCGTATCACCTCGTCCATTTACTGTAATAATTACAGCTTCATTCTCTTCCCGACATTGTTTTGAAATTTCATTATAGTGATTTCTTAAATCAGCAGATGGCCTAATAGATTCTCGTATATGATACATAATATCGCCTCCATAATATATGCAAATTTTATCATAATATGACTATGTGCTCAATTTATATTATTTTCTAACTGCTTGTATTTGTCTAAAAATAAGGCTTTCATATTTGCATAAACTTTCCTTTATCGGTATAATACAAATACAGAAAGACTACTGGATACAGTGGTCACTCTGAATTATTTTAGTAAAAAGACACTAATAATCCATTGTGGCGATGTGAACTAGTGTCTTTTACATTTTTCTATAATAATTAATGTAATTCTTAGTATTTCTACTAGTGCCATTAAACACATGGCAACATCAATGTATAGATAAATATACATAAAACACGTCCTCCTGCAATAAAAATCGAAGGATCTGCTGAGAACTCAAGCAGATTTCTTTTTTTTAATTCAGAGGGTTCACCATTACTACATCCAGTAGCCAATTCCTATTATAAAACTTCAATGTGAAAACATTATTAATTCCAATAAATTTGTTGCGATTGCCTTTACAAATTCTTTAAATAATCCTCCACATTGTTTTCTTCATAATCTTTTCTTCTTTTTCTTTAACACAAAAAGAGTTTCTTGTTCATGCCACAGAAACTTTTTTGTACTCTATAATCGAAAAAAACCTATTATCAATAGCTTTAAAATACTATATTGGTCAGCATGTTTACATCTCAAGCTTTCACTGAATTTGCCAATCGATAATGTCAAATTCATTATACATACAATATTTTAACATGCCATCGTTTTTCTAAATTATATAGTCATTTTTTCTTTTAATTATCACTTTAATTTAAAAGCACTATACGCTTTTATAACCACACAACTTTGCAATCACTTGAATCAATATATCCCTGTCTAAAGGCTTTGATACATGCGCATTCATACCTGCTTTTTTAGCCTTTATTTTATCTTCCATAAACGCATTGGCTGTCATCGCCACAATTGGAATATCATGATCAAATGAGCGAATCACTTGAGTGGCTTGTAAACCATCCATTTCCGGCATCATAATATCCATTAAGATAATGTCAAAAGATTCGGGTGCGTTCTTATAGATATCCACTGCTTCTTTCCCATTTGTAACACAAGTAACTCTAGCACCTTCATTTTCGATAATGAACCTGGCAATTTCCATATTCAATTCATTGTCTTCTACAAGTAAAACACTAAGTCCTTCAATCGATGCGGAAGCGGATTCTTTCACCCTTTCATTTTTATGTTCTTCATCGATTTTAAATGGAATGCGTATCACAAATTGAGAACCCACACCTTCTTGACTTGTAAACACAATGGATCCCCCCATCTTTTCAACAAGGCTTTTTGCGATTGGCATACCCAAACCAGTACCCGCATATTTAGAACGACTTCCCATATGTTCTTGGGCAAAAGGCTCAAAGATTTTATCCTGAAATTCTTTAGACATACCAATACCTGTATCACGACAAATAAATTCAATAATGACATGGGATGGTTCTTTCGATTCAAGTTCCCTATAACTTACATAGATAAATCCATTATCCTTATTGTATTTAATGGCATTGGAAAGAACATTCATTAATACACGCTTTACATGGATTGGACTGCCCATCAAATATGGATGGGTAATACTCTTTTCTTCTTCGACAATTTGAATATTACGCTCTTTTGCGAGTTCTTCTACTATTCCAATCGTTTCATCACTCAACTTATCTATATTAAATCCAACTTCTTCAAGGACGATTTCACCCGACTCAAGCTTACTCATGTCTAATACTTCATTCACTAATTCAAGTAATGTATTTGAAGCATCTTTGATCTTTGCACGACAATCTGCCTGCTTTTTAATATTATTCCTATAATAATCACCAACTTCAACCATACCAATGATTCCATTGATGGGAGTACGAATATCGTGAGACATTCTTTGAAGAAATTCGGTTTTGGCAACATTCGCCGCCTCTGCCTTTTTAGCTGCCTTTAATAATTCTTCTTGGTGCGCCTTCTCTTTTTCTTGATCTTTAACCTGTCTTATACGATTATTGCGATACCCAATATATCTTAGTACAAGCACAAACAATATATATATAAGTAAAATCGCAACTAATTTGGTGAAAACACCTTCAAATACCACATGATCTGGAATATAGGCAAAGATATAATAATTACTTTGTTTCAACATAATGCCATAATAGCCTGCGCCTTTATTATTAAAACGATAAATATGTTGACTATCCTTATTCTTTTTTAAGAATTGAACGACTTCATTGTTCTTTGTCGAAGCATGAAGCACTGATCTATCATTACTCGCGATGATGTTTCCCTTATCGCAAACAAGAATCGTTCCATCCGATTTTGTACTATATCCCTTTAATAGATTTTGAAGCGTTAAATTATAATTCTGCGCAAAATAAGCGGAAGTATAAAAATAAGTAGCCACAATGCCAGGTGCATCACTTCTTGCACATGTCGCAATATCTAAATGAGACCCATCATCCAATTCAATACGTTGAGAATAAGTTCTTTCTGGATAATTCATATAGTCCAAAACAATATCTTTACGGATATATTGATGAACTTTTTTTAAAATGGAATCATTTGTACTATAGGAACTTTCTATATTCCCATTTTCATCCAATACAAGACTTCCATCCATCCATAACGTACTCAGATTTTCTTTTAGAAAAGCTTGATCTATAGGATTTCCTGCATCCACTTCACTTTGAATATTCGTTTGAAGCTGACGACAACTCTCAATCGTTCGTAACAAACTCTTCGATTCACTCGCCTCATTATAATGGGTATACGTGGAACATTGTACCTTTACATAATTTACGATTTTTACCAACTTGGCCTCTGTTTCATCTTTTTGTGTTTGAATAAAATAAAATGCAGAAGAGAAAATCATGCAAACGCCTAGTAGTGCTATCAGTATATGGTAGTAACAATTTTTAATACGCAAAATCATCCACCTCCAAATACTTTTCTGGATTCGATAGATATTTACCTATGATCTTTTTCGAAGTACCATCCTTACGCATCTCTTTTAAAGTCTTGTCTAACTTCTCACAAAGATCACGCTTATCATTTTTTGAGAAAGCCACACCAACGCCTACTTTCATCAATGGCTCTTCTAAAATACGAAAATTCGCATCATAGTCCTTCATATATTGAATGATTGATTCTTCATGAGCGCCAATCGCATCCACATATCCTTTTTGTAGAAATGTAAAAATCAATTCTCTATGGTTTAAACTAATCAAATTACCTACATTATAATTGCCATTTAATAAAATATCTTCTGGCATTGTGGTCGATTGTACAGCTACATTTTTACCTTTTAAATCATCCAAAGTATAAATATCACTATCCTTATTGACCGCAATCACCTGACGACTTGATATATATGGACCAGCCCACTTGTAGTCATTCAATCTTCCTTCCATGGAAAAACATGCCATGATACAGTCGATCTTTCCGCTTTCTAAAAGTTCCTTATTCTTTTCCCAATCAATATAAACCACTTCAACTCGATATCCCAATCGCTTAAAAGCTTCACTTGCCAAATCCACATCAATACCGGTAGGATTTCCATCCTCATTCAAATAGTTGTATGGAGGATAATTATCACTACCTAAAGTAATAACAGGTAAATTGGATTCGTCCGATTCTAAATCACTTGTCTTACATCCGCTTAGTAAACAAACAAGTAAAGATAGACTCAATAAACTTGTAATTATTCGTTTCCCTTTCAAATCATCTCCTCCTATCTATTTGACCAATCACACCAATATATTGATCTGTATCCAAACCAGACCATAACGTATGGAATTTTATATTTAACTCTTTAAATTGTAAAGTAAAATCTTTATTTTCCACAGACGTTTTATTTAGATGTTTTTTAACTTTTTCAATCACTTTTTCATTCACATCAAACGACTCAAATTCCAACGTACTCTTTTTATACTTTTTATTTTTCTCTCGATCTATAATGGTTAACTCACCAATTAATGGATTGTAATCAAATAAGACTTTAGATTGACTCAATTCAAAAAAGTCCATCTTTTCCTGTAAGAAATCAATGATACGTTGCGAATGATCATTATATGGCAATGTTTCCGATTTTAATATTTCACCAGACAATTTCTTTGCCTCATGATAATCTTTATAATCGTCCTTTTGCGTTTTAAAAGCCAAATAAATATCTGTACCCATCTCTTTTAAACACTCTACTAACAATGGATTGAAACATCCGCACTTACCATCCAAAATCATTTGAATGGCCGTTCTATAATCATAGGCCTTTTTATATACACGCGTACTTGTCAGTGCATCAAATACGTCGGCAACCGATACAACTTGGGCAGAAATAGGAATATCATTACCCACTAAACCATCCGGATAGCCTTTTCCATCAAAGCGTTCGTGGTGCCATCTACAAATTTCATAAGCCATTTGAACCAATGGATTATCATTCGGATATTCCATACTACGAATCATTTTTGCGCCAAGTAAAGTATGTGTCTTCATAATTTCATATTCTTCATCCGTCAGCTTTGCAGGCTTATTTAAAATATCCTTTGAGATTGACACCTTACCAATATCATGTAAAGACGATGCCGTCGCAATCAATGTAATATCAGACTCCGTTAATGGATACGCATCCGTTTTCTCAACTAACCTTCTTAAAAGCATCTGTGTGGCAATGCGAATATGAAGAATGTGCTCCTTACTCTCCTTATTATATGTACCAACGACATTACTCAAAATTCCAATCATGATCTTGTTGTTTTCTTCTTTTTCATACACCTGATTCACTACTACATTGGTCAATCGTTTTTGATTGGCATATAAAACAAGTGTATTCATAACTCTTCGTTTAATAATAAACGCATCAAAAGGACGTTGAATATATTCAACAACCCCTAAGTTATACGCCTTTTCAATAATTGAAGTCTCTTCTTCTGCAGAAATCACGATTACCGGAAATTCATTGATCCACTGATACTTATTCATATATTCCAAAACTTCAAACCCATTCATTTTTGGCATATTGATATCGAGCAACATTAAGTCAATTGTCCAATCCTTTTGTAGAATGGAAATGGCCTCTAAACCATCATTGGCCACGATATATTGATAGTTTTCACCCAATATTTCCATCAATAATTCCTGATTGAATTTGGAGTCATCCACAATCAAAATTTTCTGTCTTTCTTCTAAACTTTTCATAACCCTATTCCCACTTCATCATATAACCATATGGTAAGTTAGCTAAAGTATACATCTAAAAAAAACTTGTTTTCAAGAACAAATGTCAACATTGCACAAGCTTTTTTTATAACCAAAAAAGCCTGGCATTTATATTGCCAAGCCTATATTTATTGACCCATCTTGTTCATTGCCAAGATTTCATTTTCAAGCACTTCTTTATAAGAATCTAACTGTTTTGTTCTAGCACTTTCATATACTTTGATTTCTTCACTTACATCATCTCCATCTTCTTTATTTAATAAAGAAGTTGTAGCGTTTTTTGTGTCTGTGAAATAGTAGCCTTTATCATTGCCCCACCATTTATTGTTTTCAACTGCCTTATCTGCATGCGCATCAATTTTAGCAGCCGCATTTGGTGAGAATAAGTAATAATTGTATTCACACAAGCCATTTAATTGGTATGCCACATCTAGGGCATCCTTTACTTTGTCTTTCTTTAAATCTTGAATGATTTCATCCATATATTCAATGTTGTTTTGATATCCCACGTGTTTCATCACAACATCACTCGAGAATACAATTCCGACAAAATTATCCTGTACGTATTTAAATAATTCTAATACTTTCTTATTGTAGGCTTTTCCTTCTTTTTGAATCGAAGTAACATCCGATTTAGAGTTTACGGCCTTTACATAACGATCATTAATATCTTGACCCTCTTTATTTAGTGCATCCACTTCTTTTTCAAAAACAGCTAAAGACTTGTCCCAATCCTTTTTAGAAACACCAGCTTCCAGAGCTAAATCTTCATTAAAGCTTTCCTTTAAATCATCAATGGTAGCCTGCATATTTAAAGACATCGCTGGAAGCTGATCGATGGCGATAGCCATACTTCCAAATACCGCAATATTAGCCTTCATCACCTTTTCACTATACGTATCCGTATTATCGGATTCTGTATGATAATGAAGTTGTGTCCAAGTATATTCACCATCATCCTTTGTTTCTCCAGAACAAGTATCTGTTGTATTCAAGAAATAAGGAACTCCTGCATTACGATAAGAAACTCCATCTTCCATTGTCGTTGTATCATATGTCTTTGTAGAAATACCATTCTTATATTCTTTTACAGCACCATCCAATGCACCGGAATCCACTAAGCTTTTTACTAAAGATGCATATTCAGGAACACAAGTCACCATGAATGTATCTGAACCATCATCATAGGCATCTAATTCAAAGTTAAATAAAGCTAAAGTTTTATTTGCCCACTCAGGATGCACATTATTGATCAATTCATAAGCACCTCTTGTCCAGTCAAATTCAGTGCCTGTTGCGCCCCATTCTTCAGCACCATGCGCAACAACCACAATATCATTTTCAGGCACATAGCCACTATCTATCATTGTCTTAGCCATCGACATAATGGTTCCAATAGCACTACAATCATCTTGAAAACCAGTAAAATACATATCATAATGTCCGGCAAAAATAATTTGTTGATCATGTGACTTACCAGGAATATAGCCAACCACATCATAACTTGTACCATTGCCTTCTTCCATCACACTATCTACTTTTAAAGTGGCCATATCATGGCCTTGTTTTAAAGCCTTTTTAATTTGTTTGTACTCACTCATTGTGATGATTGTCGTAGGCATAATATCTTCTGCACAAACATCCTGAATCTGATGATCATCATCACTAAATCTTCCATATCCATCCAAATCATATGTGACTAATGCTTTTGCACCATGCTCATACGCCTCATAGATATATCCACCAATCCAAGACTCATTAAATTGATCCACGCCAACTAATGCAATCTTACCTTCAACGTCCTTGTCTTCATAGTCTTTCGCAAAACCAGTACCACAATCTACGATTTGTGCTGTAATCCCATTTTCATCCGTACCATTCACCATATACGATACGGGCATCAAATCAATATCTGTTCCTTCAATTGTAAGTGAAGCATCATTATACTGCCACTTATCCACATTCACAGGTATCTTTTCTACATTCTTTAAACCAATGGCCTTCATTTCCTTAGCCAAATAATTTGCGGTTCTATGCTCTGCATCGGAACCACTCGTTCTAAATCCAAGTGAATTATCATGTAATGAAGTATCTGTAGACAATGTTTTTGTGAAGTCATACGCATAGTCCATATCAATTTCATTCACATAGGCATCAATCGAATCTTGATAAACTGCTTCCTCTTTTGTCGAACCACAACCCACTAGGCTCAACACCAATACTGCACTAAGGCTTGCTTTTAAAATCTTTTTCATATTCCTTTTCTCCTTTACCAAACACAAAAAAAGATAGGCGCACAATATACACCTATCTTCGTCCATCATCTATCTGCATACTTTTCGTAACAGAAATTCCAGCTTATTGACCATTTCATAAGGTATATTGTACTTTACAAAACTGAGCTTTTAACTCAATCAATAAGGGTAAACACCCTTCCGTATTCCCTAAATACGGTTCTTGCTTCTTCAACAAGTCTTCGGCATTTGACCCGGCCGTCCGTGTAGCCTTAGCCTATATCTAGGCGGTCAATTTCTGTACGATTTGTACGCAAAAAAATATACAGGAAAATGATATTTATTGTCAACTAAAATTTTTAAAAATATGTAACCCATCCACTTTTGTCTCTAGCTTTTTAAAATTATAGGCAAGAACGAAAGTGACAAGTATACATACAATTAGATAGATCCAATCATTTAAATATCGATCAAATAAGTTCATAGAAATTCTTTGTAGAATATAGATTTCAAACACATATTTACCCAAGAAATGAAACAAATCATTTTTAATTTTTTTATATGCACATACATCTACAATAAGGAAACAAAACGCAATCGAAATTATTTCATATGCGAGTATAGAAAAAGAAAATAAATACAAAACCAAAGCTAAAGTAATCATAAATACAAAGAATACTGGCTTTTGAATGATAGAACAAACCCAATCTTTATATTTCGATAGAATCATACCTGCAGGAAAACAAAGAATGATATTGTACCACCAAGCTTGATTCTTTATTACATCCATCATAACTATATAAAGAATGGTAAATAGTACGCATGAAGTCATGCTATGTTTCTTACATTGCTTAAACGAAATATATACAATACTATACATTGCTAATATTGCAAACACATACCAATTACTATTTCCAATGGAACTTAAAGCCGTAAATGATAATACAATACGAACAAAGGAATACTCTTTTCCTAATAAGAATGATAAAAACAAGTAAATACATAATGCCATACAAAAGTGAATATAAAACTTCAATATTCTTTTTCTAGGCATACCGTCAATATACGCAACACCTCTTCTTTGAATTTGTTCCATAATGCCATATCCCGAATAAAACAAGAATGGTGCTACCATCAATTGTCCTAGCCCTAACAAAAGCCAATTCCATGGCATATTTTCATATTGTCCAAAATGTGATAAGAACACAAACAATACAAAAATTCCATTGATGCATGTTGTTTGTTCTTTACTTAATGCCCTATTAAAATTCATTTTATGCCCTCTACAAGAAAGTATTATATCACAAAAACAAAGTGGACATTTGAGTCCACTTAATCTTGTAACCTATTTTCCAATGCCAAAAGACTATGTTTTATATGACTTTCATGAAACACATTATAATGAACAATTCAATCTGCAAATTTAATATCAATAGGTGGATATCCAGCTTTCATCCGTAAAATCATCATTTTAACAAAATATTACAAGTTCCTACCCAACTCATAAGCCTTCTTCAAAACATCCTTATGATTTAATGCATCACTTGCTTCACTTATACCAGCACCCATCACAATCCCTTTTAAAGTAGCCTTTTCAAAACAATCAACCCAGCCTTGAAGTCCATTATAAGCTTTATCAAATGTACTATCCTCATCTTCTGCAGCCGTTGCGATCATGTAGATATCTCTAAATGCATATTCACTTGCATATAAGGGATTCAAACGATCTAGTAATGTTTTCATTTGACCACACATTTCATAATAATATATAGGAGTCGCAAATATAATGACTTCTGCCTGTTTTACCTTCTCCATAATGTCTTTAACATCATCCTTTAATACACAACTACCACTCTTGATACAAGATAAACATCCAATACAATACTCAATGTTTTTTCCTTTTAATGACACATACTCTACTTCATGTCCTGCATCCAATGCTCCTCTAACACATTTTCTAGCTAAAATATCCGAATTACTATTTGTTCTTAGACTTGTTGATATAATTAAAACCTTCATTGACATACAATCCTCCTGGTATTACTATACTACCTGAAGTTGACTTTAGGTCAAGAAAGCGAGGACAAATGATGTACTACACAATAGGACAAGTTTCACAAATGTTTGATTTACCCATTTCTACACTCAGATATTATGATAAAGAAGGCTTCTTTCCTAATCTTGTGCGCAAAGGAAATATTCGCTACTTTAGTCATAATGAATTAGAAGCCTTACACGTCATTGAATGCTTAAAAAAATCTGGTCTTGGAATAAAAGAAATCAATCAATTCTTTATGTGGGTCAAACAAGGTAGTGAAACTTATGAAAAAAGGAAAGAATTATTTGAAGCTAGAAAATCAGCTGTAGAAGCTGAAATTCAAAATCTTCAAAAAGCACTTTCCCTTTTAGAATTCAAATGTTGGTACTACCAAAAAGCTATAGAAGATGGAACCGAAGAAAACATTCAAGCCATGCTTCCAGACAAGCTTCCTAGTGATATCCAAAAATCATACGATGCCAGTCACGAATAGTTATTCAGCTAATACTTCACGATACTTTTCAACTATTTCCTGATAAACTTCTTCAGACAAAGTCTTAACATCAGGATTCATAGCGAATACACCACCCCATTCATATCCATCTTTGTATTTTGGTACTAAATGGAAATGAAGATGATGTTCCGTATCCCCATATGCTCCATAATTTACTTTATCTGGATTGAAGATTTCATGCATAGCACAAGCTACCTTATTAATATCTTCCATATAAGCAGCTCTTTCTTCTGGTGTTCATTCTGTGATTTCACTCACATGTTTTTTGTGGGCAACAATCACACGACCCGGATGACTTTGTCCCTTAAACAAATACACCTTTGAACTTTCTAATTCACAAATTTTGATTCCGAAAGCAGCAACAAGCTCGCCTTCCAGGCAATAAGCACAATTTTGATCTTTCATTTTATCTGCCTACTATTCCTTAAAAAAAAAACAGGCCTCAAAAACCTGCTTTATATCATCATTTATCTTTAGCTATTTCACTAACTCCATAATTTCACTTTCACTCTTAGACAACAACTTAGAAACAAATTCTAAGCTCATACCATTCGAAAGCATCCCTTGAATCATCTGTTTCATTTCTTGGTTCTTTTGTTCTACTAGTTTATTTGCATTCTCAACATGTCTATTAGCTTCTTCTACTTGTCTATTAGCTTTTTCTTTTTCTTCACGAGCTTTTTCTTTTTCTTCACGAGCTTCTTCTTTTTCTTTACGAGCTGCATCTTTTTCTTTGCGAGCTGCATCCTTTTCTTCACGAGCTACTTCTTTTTCTTTGCGAGCTGCATCTTTTTCTTTACGTGCTTCTTCTCGTGCTTTTTGGGCCTCTTTTATTTGTTTTTGAGCCTCTTCAAGTTCAAGCTGTAGTTCGATTCGCTCTTCATTTTCATGCAGTTTTTGAAAATCTTCTATTATTTTTTTCCAACGATCATCCGATATAGTTTCTACACGCTTCTCTAACATCTGAATCACCTCATCACTTTCTATCATCATCTTAATCTTACTATCTTCCATTCCTTTATGGCAATTCAAAAAGTAATAAATCATCTTTTCCTGTTCATTCATGTCTTCTAGCGGCTTATTTAAATCTACTTTTGGCATTTCAATTGTACGTAACTTCATACGATCTTCTTTTTCTTCTTTCACAAAAGGTAAGTCACCATCACATTTGTACCTGAATGTATTACATATATTATCGTTTTCAAAAATATTCACATTAAAGAAAATCATAACAATGGTTTCCTTTAGTTGACTGTAGCTTTTCCCCTCCATATCTTGTGAGCCATGAAGTCTAGCCGAATAATAAGGAAAGCGATTCATTAAATTATCTTTGGTTTGTCTTAACTGCATTTCTAAATCTACCATCGTTTGATCATCAAATTCAACTAACAGATCCAAACGTGGACTTTTCATTTTACTAAAGTCTTTTACCATTTCTGAATTCTTTACAACAACTTTATTCACACTCCTTTCTAAAAATACCGTAAGTAATGATTTTAAGGCATCATTGGCCTCTTTACAATCTTCGCCAAACACATACTTGAAGGCGAAATCATTTAATAAATTAGCGCTTCTCATAAGCACCTCTTTTCTAGTAGGTGTTTTCCTACATACTCTTATACGAAATTTATTAAACAATTTTTAGAAAAGTTAAAAAAAACAAGCAAAATTTTCTTATTTTCATGTAAATACATACAAAAAAAACGTTGATAGATGATGAAAAAATTCTCGCAATCTTTTCATTTTTAAATGTTTTCTCACCGCAAGCAAAAGTCAACCAAGCGATGAAAGCGTATCCATTTAATGAAAATAATTATATACAACAAAAATAATTCATGTTAAACTATGAGTGTTGATTAACCAACTAATCAACATCCATTTTCTAGAGCTGGTACCATTTCACAAACACACTCAAATCCAGCTCTAATTTTTTTACCCATATAACCCAAAAGACTCCAGATTACTATTCTGAAGTCTTTTTATTTGAGTGCCCTTAAGCACTCTATGCAAAGTTAAGAAATTTGAAATCCAACTATGGAAATAGGTTATATGTTGGAGGTTTTAGTTAGATCTCTATTTTCTCAACTAGAATCATTCATCTAAATATAAACCTTTTATACTTAGATGAATGATAAGGCACTAAGCCTTATCAACGAGCCATTATGCTAATAATACGTTCACCCGCATCACATGCGATAATAGCAACCGATTTAGCTTTCTTAAGCTTGAATATATACTTTTGAGGATTTTGTCTTACATCATTAAATTCTCGTAAAGCAAAATTCTTAACAACCATTACCTTGTTCATAGTATTACGCCTCCTCATTAAATACTACATTGTAGTTTTCATAACCCTTAAGCGAGTGAATATAATCAGTAATAACTACCTTAGCATGTTCAGCAGTCTTCTCATACAAGCCACCTTTAATAGCATCTTGTTTTGCTTCCTTAAGCATTCTTTTCTTCTCTTTGTGAATATCATCTAATCCAACATTGGCTGTAATCTTTTCACCTTCCCAATATTGAACATAAGATTTTTCATCTAAATAAGAATCGAAGATTGAAGCTTTTGGCAACGTAACAGTAATAGTTTGTGTTGATTCATTACCACCATCATCCTTGATATTTTCTAAATCATATCCTGCTTTAATAACTGCATTATATGTGAAAATATAATTACTAGTAGTCACTGGATTATCAAATTCTTTACCACAAACTTCTACCGGTTTATGAATAAATCCAACTTCTTTAATAGTTGCTTCCTGGAATGCAATCTCTTCAATATTCTTGTAATAAACAACTGGTTTTTGAATCGTTTGATGTACTTTTGTACCCTTAAAATAACCACTAAACCAAACACCAAATGCAACTGCCATAATACAAACTAGAACTAAAGCTCCTTGCAATCTCTTGCTAGATTTAACTTTTCTAAATGCTGTAGAAAGTCCGTTTTTAATTCCTTTTAAAATACTTAACAATGTTTTCATACTCTTTTTTCTCCTTTTTGAAATCTATGTTTCAATTTAGTTATTTCTTGCTTCTTGATATCTTTAAGCATCTTTATCATAATTCGATACAAGCATTTCCTACAGATAAAAGAGTGCGCAAAAAAGAGTATTATTTCGCAGATTTTGCGGAATGGTCATTTGAAATTGATTTGAATACAACTTCAAGATATTATATACACAGTATTAGATTAGTATTTATAACTACATTAGGGGTATTTATGACAAACAAAACATTGGATTATTATAATAAAAACTCAGAAACATTCATTCAAAGTACAATATCTGCCGATTTAAAGGACATGCAAAATAAATTTTTAAATGAACTAAACGGAAATAAAATACTAGATTTTGGATGTGGATCTGGTAGAGATACAAAATGTTTTATTGAAGCTGGCTATGACGTGGATGCGATTGATGGATCTATAGAATTATGTAAAAGTGCCAGTACATATACTGGTATTCAGGTAAAACACATGTTGTTTCAAGATCTAGATAAAGAAAATTATTATGATGGAATTTGGGCATGTTCTTCTATATTACATTTACCGAAGTCAGAACTAAAAGATGTCTTATCAAAAATGAATAGAGCTTTAAAGGATGATGGAATTATTTATACATCATTTAAATATGGTGATTTCGAAGGAGAAAAAAACGGAAGATTCTTTACAGATTTCACTTTGGATATTTTTAAAAACTTCATTAAAGATGTAGATAATCTAATGATTAAAGAATATTGGATCACAACAGATGTTAGACCTGGAAGGGAGGAAGAAAAATGGTTGAACCTACTCCTTCAAAAGATGCTTTCTTAGTTGAACATACTGATTTTTCTTTGAGAGAAAAAATCAAATATCCAAATGGTGGAACATCTAATTTCTATGATAACGGAAAAGACATGGTTATTATTGATAAAGATATTTGTGCACATAATTCAAGTGATCCTGTATTTTCATATATGCTTATTACAGATAAACAAAATAACTATATGCATCAATTCAACAGAGTTTTCCGTTTCTTAGGCTACTCTCATTTAGAAGTTGATAAATATCTTTCAAAAAATGAAATTGTAATGCCTATAAACCCTACAAGAAATGTTGGAGACAGAAGTGAGCAATCTGATGTTTCTCCACTTGAATTACATTTCGAAAAGAGTTTTTCAAATGCGTATGGCATGAATGCACTTAAATATATAACAAGAGAATATGGTATTTGCGATGAAAATGGGAAGAATTATTTTCTTGATTATTTTGTGCGAACAAAAGATGAAAAATATGCAGTTGAAGAAAATGGTGTAACGTATCATCATCCTCAAATTATAGGTGAAGAAAAATATAAAAACCAATTAAGAAAACAAAATACATGTGCTTCATGGGGAATCAAATTATTCCGTTTTTCAACGGAGGATTGTGCATTTGAAAATCGTATTGAAGATGATATTAAACAATATTTTGGAAATGATCCATCTAATTTTATTGATAATGGTTTAAAGATAGACAGATCTGTTGAATTATATGAACACCAATCTATCAGTTTACAAGAAATCCAAAAAAGAAGGGCTGCTGGCATTAAAGCATTTTTAATTGTATTACCAACAGCGGCTGGTAAATCAAAAATTGTTGAAGAAGATTTGCGTGAGTTTGCCAAGAATAAAAAAGATTTTAAAGGATTAATACTAGTTCCAGGAATTAATATTCTTGCAGACTGGATCCAAAGAATTCATAATTCTTTACCTGAACTAGAAGATAAAATTGATATAAGAACCTATGCATATATGGCAAGACATTATACAGAATTATCTTCTGATTATTATAACTATTTAGTTGTTGATGAAGCTCACCATGCGGTGGCTCCCATACTAAAAAGAGTCATTCAATATTATAATACGGATTTCACAATTGGTTTGACAGCAACTGATCAAAGACCGGATAAGAAAAAATTAGAAACTGTATTTGGTACATATTCCACTTCATTGTCTTTAAAAGAAGCTATGGAAAAAGGTATAGTTGCCAAGGCAAATGTATATCGAATTGAAACAAATATTGATTTATCTAAAGTGCGTTTTAATGGTAAAGACTATGTGAATGCAGATTTAGAAAAAAGAATCAGAGTAACTTCTCGAAACGAATTAATTGTAGATGTACTAAAAGAATACTTTACTACTGGAGAAGCAAGTTTGCGCCAAGGTGTTATATTTTGCGTTAATGTTGCACACGCAAATGAAATGGCACGACTTTTAAATAAAGCTGGCATTGTTGCATCTAGCTATACTGGACAGACCAAAAATCCAGAATCTGTCATGAAAGATTTCAAAAACAAGAAGATTCGGTTTCTTTGTACTTGTAACATGATTTCTGAAGGATGGGATTATCCTGAACTTGGCATTTTAGTTATGGCTAGACCTACTCTTTCTAAAGTTCTGTATTTACAACAAATCGGTAGAGGTTTACGAAAGACAGACATTAAGAAAAATGTAATTGTGATTGATGTTGTTGATGAATATGGGGCTATGATCAAAGCTTGCAATATGCATACAATATTTGCCAATCCATATTATGTACCATTTGGTGATATCACAATAACAAATTACACTCCTGGAGACATGTTAGTTGTTGATGGTATTGAAGAACGTATTGAACGTATCACTGAAGTAGATATTAATACATTCGAAGATAAGTATGGTGATTATCTAAGTCAGGAACAATTAGCTAGAGAATATTTTGTCAATACCGGAACTGTTACAAGCTGGATTAAAAAAGGAAAAATAAAACCTAGTGTAGAATATAAATTTGGTAGCAAATCCTTATACTTATTTAGTCCTGATGATGTAGAAAAATATCGAAATGAACTAGGAATCAAAGAACATAACAACAATACAATCAAACAAGACTTCTTTGAATTCTTAGAAGAAAGAGATTATTCATTATCTTATAAAATGCCATTCCTATTAGCCTTTATTAAAAATGTTAATACTATTGGCGATGCTAAAATAGATGATGTATTAAATGATTATATTGCATTCTACAAAGATCGAATTGATAGAGGACTTCAAGTAGATCGCAGCACTTGTCCATATAATGAAACAATGTTACAAGATAGAAAAGCAATCTGTAGAAACATGCTAACAAATCCATTTGAAAAATTTGAACGTAAAAGATTCTTATATTATTCAAAAGATTTAAGCATTATCGCAATGAATCATGCTCTATATAGTAAGATGAATAAAGAAGATTGGGATAGAGTTAAGTCTCAAATGCAGGAGGACTTACAACACTATTATTCTGATATAGGTGGAATATAAGAACGGTTTGACCATAAACAGCCAAACCGTTTTTTTGTAAGCGCCAAATAGGGCTCATATCTTTACAAAGGAGCTGAAACTTCCTTATCCGTTACAGCTCCTGTTTGTTATGCTATAATTGTTCTGCTGAATCAAAATTGATAATGAATACTTTCCTTATACTCTTCATACAATTTTTGATTCAATGCATCGCCGCCATCTAAGTTAGCGCTATAAAAGATTGGCGGTTTTTTCATGCCTGAATCCACTAATTTTTGTGCCACAGCAGCAACAATCGAATTAAGCATCATTGCTCCAATTACAGTTGAAGTTGGAGAAACCTTTTGTTCTAAACCATCAATTTTTACGCAAGCATCACCAACATCACCATGATTATCCAAAATAATATCAGCAAATTCATACAATTTCTTTTTTGATGGATGACGAGAAGTCACACTTTTAGAATAAGATAAATTTGTGATAGCTATTACTTTGGCGCCCATTTTTTTCGCTTCTGCTGCAATTTCAATGGCTACTGGATTTCTTCCAGAAACAGAATGAACAATTAATACATCGTCTTTTTTAAAGTTAACTTTACTTTGTGCTAGATTTGTTCCATAGCCAACACATCTTTCCATTTTGCTTGTTAAAGTAATTGGAGATGTATCAAGCATAATCTCTCTACCAAAGATTGGATTAAATAACATCAAACCTCCAGCACGATAATACAATTCTTCACTCAAAATACCCGCATGACTTGCACCAAAAGTATATATAGAATGTTTATTTAAGATACATGTGGTCAGTAAATCAACACATTCTTCCATGGACTTTGTTTCATTTTTTTCGATGACATCCATTAACTCATGAATGCGTTCTAAATATTTGAATTCCATACTAAGCAATTAATCGAGCAATAAATCCTTCTACAATTCCCCATAAAGAGAAGTCCTGACCACCATAAACTAACATCCATTGTTGAATTGTGTTATTGAAGAAGTAAGCTCCAAATCCAACTAAGAATACCATTACGATACCACATGCAGCGGCTCCAATAATACATCCACGAACTCCACCTTTGGCATTACCAATAATAGCAGCACATCCAGTTTCAAAGAAACAAGTTGAAATCAATGGAATTACAACTGTTGGGAACATTCCACTAGTTAGTAATAAAGTAATAATTGATGTAATCATAGCAACGATAAATCCAATTAATAAAGCATTTGGTGCATAAGGGAAAATAACTGGAACATCTAATGCTGGAATAGCATTTGGAACGATCTTATCCGCAATACCTTTAAATGCAGGAACGATTTCAGCAATCATCATACGAACACCTTGAAGCATTACAGTAATACCAACACCAAAGTAAATAGCGTGTGTAAAGATATATGTGAAAATACCAGTTGTTCCACCTGCATATCCCCAAATAGTTCCAGGATCTTTTCCGTTAGCTACTAAGATAAAATATAAAACAATGTAAGTAATCGCAATAGTAATTGATCCAGTAATTGAGATTTCTCTTAAGAATCCTAATGATTTAGGTACGTTTAAGTCTTCTGTAGAATGTTCTTTATTTCCAAATAAAGTTGCTAATCCTGCAGATAACAATGATAAACATGTTGTTGGGTGTCCAATTGTGAATGAATCATCACCAGTAACAGATTTTACCAATGGTCTCATCAAATTTGGAGAAACAATCATATATACTGCAGTAAATACAGCAGCTAATCCAATTAATTTACCACCAGTTAATCCAGCATCTACACCTGCAGCAATAAATACAAATGGGAACCAATATAACATATGTCCAGTTAAGAAAATAGATTTCCATTTTGTGAAACGAGCCACTAATACGTTAACAGCAAACGCAATGATCATTACAATACCAATCTGTGTTCCAAATTCAGCTCCAATATCCACTGTTTTACTTGCAACTGCACTTGGTGTTACTGCATTAAAAGCAGCCGAAATTCCATCAATAGAATTACCAGTAATTAAACCAGTACCACAAGATAGAATATAGAAACCGATTGCCGTAGTTAATGTTCCACGTACAATTTCAGAAAATGATTTTTTCTGAAGAATCAAACCAATACAAGCAATCAAGGCAAGGAATATAGCGCCTTGATTGAAGATTTCATTAATAATAAAATTTAATACTCCCATACATACTCTCCTTATTTACAATTTTCTTCTAGGTAAGCTAAAGTTTTTTCTTCCACTTCTTTTTTGTTCATGAAATTTTTAATAGCCACAACAGGAACCTGTGCACGATCTTTGATTCGATCAGCCAATTCCTCAGAAATAAAAATTACATCACACTGGTTTGCACAACATGAACCAACATCTCCACAAAACGCTTCAATTTCATAATTATGTTCTTTCGCGATTTTTTCTACATTCATACGAAGCATCAAGCTAGAGCCGCATCCAAATCCACAAACAGTTTGAATCTTTGGTACTTTCATTCTTTCTCACTCCTTTCTCTATTTATCCTGAAACAAAGAATATAGTTCTTCTTCGCTTGTGCAGGCAACCATCTTTGCCACTATCTCTTCATCCATTAGTGTAGTGGCAACACTTTGTAACATTTCTATATGACTTGTTTTATCTGTACAAGCCAAACACATTACAATTCTTACGGGATCGTTATCACAATGAAATTCAATATCATTTTTAAACGTTGCGATTGAAATATCTGATTTTTTTACATACTCACACGGAGCAGCATGAGCCAACGCAAATTGAGGCATAATCACTATATATGGTCCTAATGTTTCTACACTACTTATCATATTTTCAACATAAGGTTCTTCAATTGAACCACATTTAACTAAAGGCACACTAGCTATACGGATTGCTTCTTTCCAATCCTTTGCTTCTAAACCAATTTGAATATTTTGTAATTTTATTCCTGTACTCATCTCTATTTTCTCCTCAATCATGTAAACTCAAAATCGACTCTATATTCTTACTATTTTTTAATAGCTCTATGTTTTCTGGTATATCCAATATATTGGCAATATTTAACAATTGTGATTCTTCCTTATCACAAATTCCTAAAACAACAATTGCAATAACCGGCTTTGTATTAAATGACCCAAAAGGTATTTCATTTTCCAAAAGCAATAATGATACACAATTTTTATTCACTCCATCATCTTTGCCAGCATGCACATAGGCAACTTTAGGAGTAATAACCATATAAGTTCCAAATTCATTTACTGCCTGAATCATCGTATTTACATACTTACATTCAATATCTCCTTTAGCAACTAAAGGCGCTGCTGCTTTTCGTATTGCATCTTCCCAAGATATTTTTCCTTTCGAAATTGAAACATCATTTTTCGAAATATACTCACCTAAACAATGATAATCATGTTCTACAACTTTATTCTTATTAAAGAACAAAGAACACATTTTCATAAAGGATTCCTGAAACAATGTATTTCTTATCATTTCAATATCATTCTGTTTTAATAATGGATTGATATAAATCACATTCGTTGATTTCACACTCATATGATTTGTTGATATGATCAAATCCACCTCATGACTCTCTAAATATTTCTCCGCCTCTTCAATCGAATAAGGTCCTACAATAAAACAATCTCCAAAGATTTGATACATACGAGATTTTAAAATAGAGCTTGTTGCCAACCCAAAAGTACAAACAATCATAATAACTACTTTTAAATCTTCTTGTACTCCTGTTTCAAAAATAGAAGCAAGATATAATGCAATATACGATATTTCACTTTGATCAAAATTTAAATTGTATTTAGTTTCATACACATTCAATTCTTTTTTTGTGAATTCATACATAACACCAATCGCAAAACGCACCTGCTCATCCAATTCATTACGAATATGAATGTTATTCCTACATCGATAAATTGCCGCTCGAACATGTACTGTTAAACTGCGTATGATATCTTTCATATCTTCAGAATCAAAGTAATGTATCTTCTTTAAAGATGAAATCAAATGTTCACTTATTTCATTTGCCTCATCTTCAACCTTTGAATCCAAAGTTAAAGACCCCTCCACTCGTTCACCTAATAAGAACGAACTAATATATTCTTGATCATTACTATCCGAAATTTTCGTAGACAAGATAGAATTGATTCTTTCCATGTCTGAACTTTGAATTGTCGAATTTTTTGTTTTCATTAACCCCAATCGATTCAACAAAAAGCTTAAAACAATGGAAATTCGATCTCTATCTACATATCTAAATCGAAATTCATTTTCAATTTCTGTTATCAGCTCAAATGAAACATCTAGATTTCTTTGAATACCATCATTATTTATGCATAGTTCATAAACAATTTTCGAATGATCATTTGTAAACAACAAATCAATAAACAAACGCCGAATATCAGTCTCATCTCCTTCAAGGCTTGTACCAACACCCTGATTTTTTATTAATGAAAGATGATATCCATCAAGAAATTTTTCAATAGTATTCAAATCATTAATTACTGTTTGTTTACTTACACCACAATTAGAAGCAAGAGTCATAAATGTATTTACATCATCCAACAACAATGATGTAGCATAAATAACAATTCGCTCATTCTTAGAATAAGAGCAACTTAAATCATCAAACAATACTTCTTGTTTATTCTCTATCCATACACCCTTACCAGGCTTTCGAACCAAAGAGATTCCTTGTTCTTTTAAGTAAGCAGAAATTACTTCTAAGTCTTTACGCACTGTACGATTGCTCACTTCAAAATTAGACGCAATCACATCATTAGTCACATACGAATCGCGGCTTAATAAATATTCAATAATGTTTCTCTGTCTTAAAGTTAATGCAATCATATTTCTTACCTCATCTATAATTTAATCATTTTAAAATTTTACCTCAATACAAAATATAAACCAGCAATGTGGCACTTTTTTTAACAATTAATTTAAAATGATTGCGGTTTCACAACAATTTTATTAACACACAAACTGCATCATTGAACAAATTTTAAAGTGGCAAGTTTAAGTTTCGCTGTATTCTACATTCCCTACTACACCACACTATTTCCAAAAAATTACACAATCGTAAATTGTTATAAAACTGTAATTAAAAAAAGGAACCCATATTTGAGTTCCTAAGTAAAACAAGATTTTAAACTAATCTTGTTACGATTTGTGTTAAAAATGCAAGAAGGACTCCACAAGACGCATAGATTCTTGTTTGAGGTAAATCCTTTTTCAATGCATAGCCAAGAATAAAGAATCCTGCAACCGGCATACAAAAAGAAAATACAAATGCCAAAGCATTTAAGATATAACTCTTTAGAAAATTCAATTTGTGACTCATAGTTTCATAGCCTTTTCTTTATTTAATAAAAATGGTCTTAAGTATGCGACTGTTGAACACATTGGCAAAACATCATCATTTAATGAAATATTCAATTCATTAATTATATATTTTCTTCTCTTTTGAATTCGATTCCACAATTCCGGTTCTTCTTGTGCAATCTGTTTTCGTAGATTTTCATCCGCTAATAAAACTGTACTTTCTGCACTTGTACCCGCATAGCCTGATTTTGATGGAATAATATCAATTTGATACAACATGCCACTTTGTACTAATTCTTTACTATTCTCATAAATATTTGATGACATCCACTCTTCATCAGCTGTTAAATGCCCAGGACACAAGCTCCAATTGTATTCAGTCTTTGGCATTGTTTCTTCAATTAAATCATAAACTTCGCCACCAAGCATTCCACAATGAACTTTTTCTAGCCATACTGCTACGGATGAGAAATATGGTTTTACTAATACATCTAAATAATCTTGAACAGCTTCATCCAATTCATTACTGTCATGAACTGCATAACCAGCTCTAGATGAGAATCCACCTTTATATCCAATCGATAAACTGATTGGATCTTTTAATTTCACTGTGTTCGTTGTTGGATAAATATTTGCCTTGATAAATCTAGGTCCAGATGCCGCAATTGTAACTACACTATTTCTTTGTCCATATGCATTTAAGATGTTTCCCAATTCCATTTCAGAAACACCTACATCCAAGTGATTCATAGCCTTCAAAATACAGTCACTCGCAAGGGCAGCTCCAAATTCATAGTGAACAATTTCATTTACATTGTTTGTGCAACGAGCACCATCTTCTCCAATAAATAATCTTGTTGCATTAAATACATTACTTCCAACAAGTTCTTTAATTGTATCTACAACATAATATGGAACATCGAATAATTGAGCATTATCCTCATACTTACTAGTGAAGTTTTTCCATCCAACAATGCCTACCTTATCGCCGCTTTTAAATTCACAACGTTTTAAGATATCTTTGATTCCTTCTTTAACATCCATAGGTTGATTAGGTAATGAAAAGTGTGGGCAGTGAATAGATGTATTCTTAATTCTCGCTTTTGAAGCTTTATTTAAATTTTCATTTCCTAGAACCATATAATGATTACCATTTGAATTCAAAACTAATAATGCTTCTTCAAATCTAGGTAAAAATCCTGTCAAGTACTCAAAATTATTACCGTGTTCTAAATCTGCATAAATCACTAATGAATCAAAGTTTTCACGATTCATTCTATCTAGCACTTTATTTAATCGTTCCTGCATTGTTTCATCAGTTAACTGCACTGGAACATTTGTGCAATCGCACTCAGGTAATTTTACATTTTCATATTTTACTTCCATAAATCTAATCTCCTTAACTAAACAAATATCTATAAGAATACACTTATAGATATTTTGTTATTATTTATACGTACCAGCTGCTTGTTTTAAAGCGTGTGTTGCTTCTTCTACTTTTGGACCATATACAACCTGAATATTATTTTCATTAATTCGAATAATTCCTAATGATCCAGTTGTTTTTAATGCAGCTTCATCAACTACTGAAGTATCATTTAAAATTAGTCTTAATCTTGAAATACAGTTATCAATGTCGCGAATGTTTTCTTTACCACCAATAGCTTTTAAAATTGTTGTTCCCAATTCACTAGCTTCAACTTGTCCTACATCATCACTACTATCTTCTACATCACGTCCAGGAGTTTTTAAGTTCTTCTTTTCGATTACATATTTGAATACAAAGAAGTAAGCGAAGAAGTAAACAATTCCTAGGATTACACAGAAGTACCATTTAGTATATGTACCTTGAAGGATTCCAAAGATAAATAAATCTACGAAACCACCACCAGCGTTACCAACACCAACTTGTAATAAAGACATAAGCAAGAAAGACATACCAGCCATAAATGCGTGGAAAATCCATAATACTGGCGAAATAAAGATGAATGAGAATTCAATTGGTTCAGTGATTCCAGTTGCGAATGAAGTTAATGCAGAAGCTAATAACATACCTTTAACTTTTGGTTGTTCTTTAGCATAAGCTGTCTTATACATTGCATAACAAGCACCTGGCAAACCAAATAACATAAATGGATGATAACCTTGAGTTAAAAAACTGGTAGCTCGACGGAAAATGCCTAAGTCCATCGATTTCGAAACTAATTCTGCTTGGAAAATATTCAAAGCTCCTGAAACAACTTGTCCATCAACCATAGCTGTTCCACCAACTGGAGTGAAACGAATCAACTGGTTTAATACGTGGTGTAAACCAGTAGGAATCAATAAACGTTCTGTAAATCCATATAAGAATAGTCCAAATAATCCAGATTTACTAATAACATTTCCTAATCCATCAATCAACATACTGAAGAATGGCCATACAAAGTAAGAAACAATTGCTACGAATGGCACTGTTAAGATAATCATAATTGGAACAAAACGGTTACCAGCAAAGAAACTAAATGCTACAGGTAATTTTTGTGTATGGAATTTATTGTGAATAAATGCTGTCCATAAACCAGTAACGATACCTCCAAAGATACCCATACGATAAGTGAAAATTCCTAATTGTGTGTCATAAGCTGCATTAATTTTATATGCCTCTAGTGTGCTTGATCCATGACTTGTTAAATAATCAATAGCTGTGTTTTCAGCTGTAATTCCATTTAATCCTAACATGTAGTTAAGCATTACGTGGAATAAAACGAAACAGATAACAACTGCAAATCCTGCAATTTCCTTATCTTCTTTTACCATACCAGTGGCAACAGAAATCGCAAATAAAACTGGTAATAATCCAAATACCTTTCCAACTAATGCAGATACTGCACCAACAACAACTTGAACACCTGCTGCACTCGCAAATGCTTCTCCAACTAAACTAGCATTGGTTAAAATAGTAGTGATACCTAACAACAAACCAGCTGCTACAATTATAGATAACGGTCCCATCATGGACTTACCTAGCTTTTGTATAAAAGTTCTCATGTAATCTTCTCTCCTTTACAATTCCAAAATGTGTAATGATCACTTGCAAGCTCTTACATTTCATATGCTACATTAAAATAAATTTCAATTCAATAAATCAAAGGTCTTTAAAATTGTTTATCAAAGTCTGTTTTTCCATCCATTTCTTGAATTTTCATCCAACGATATAAATACGTAAGAACATGCATTTAAAGAAAAAAATTAAGGTTTATTTTTTATAAAAGTTGACATATGATAGATATATGAAGTAAAGGACTTAGATATATATGACACTTGAAGAATTAGTAAATCAACATCATACTCAATTAAATGAAAACGATTTATATATATTAAATTTTATTTTCCAAAATATGGAATTATGTCAAGGAAAAACAGTATCCGAAATAGCACAGTTATCAAATGCGAGTGCATCCAGTATTATTCGAATTGTACAAAAATTAGGATTCAAAGGCTATAGTGAATTCAGATATTTTTTAAGAAACGAACTAGATCGAAAGGATCGTGCAAACGTTATTAACACGAATAAGATTGGTTCTTCTGTTGTATTAGAAGATGTGACATCTACAATTCGTTTATTTGAACAAAATAAATTTATTGAAGATATTTATAAACTAATGGCAACTTCAAATCGAATCTATGCTTATGCAACTGGATATGGACAATCCTTGATGTTAAAAGAATTCTCTAGATGCTTAATCAATGTTGGAATTCACTTGATTATTATTCCTGGACAGATTGAACTTAATTTAATTTCAAACACATTAAAGCCGAACGATTTATTATTTATCGTTTCTCTGTCTGGTAATGTTTCAAAGCTTAAAACAGATATACAAACCGTTCAATTAAAAGGAACTCCAATTATATCGATTACACTATTTTCACAGAATGAATTATCTCACATGGCTAAATACTCTTTATACTACCAAGTATCAAATATTAACCAAGAGACAAGATTGAATAATTCTTCATTCTGTACATTAATGCTTATATTTACACTATTGTATGAGGGTTATATTAACTATAAGAAGAATGCAAAGTAGACATTCTTTTTTTAATTTGCAAAAAAAAGCAATTTAAAGAATTTTCTCTAAATTGCTTATGTGTTTATTTATTTTGTGGATAAATCTTTAACTAATTCAAGTAATACGTTAGCACCTTTTTCAATGTCTGTATACTCCGTCCATTCTTCTGGACAGTGAGATACTCCACCATTTCTACTAGGTACATAAATCATGTTTGTATCTACAAAATCAGCCATAATCATAGAATCATGTCCTGTTCCTTGGTTCATTTGTTTATGACTATAGCCTAGTTCATCACAAATTTTTTCCATTTTTTCAACATTCTCATAATTCATAATACTAGGACCTGTTGGGTTTGGATAATTGACTCTTCGAATTTCTTCTAACTCGGTTTGAATACCATATCTTTCTGTTACTTCATTTAATAAATCTGTAATAATCTTATTGAAATCATTATTATCAACTACTTCTTTAGTGAAAGTACGAATTTCAATTTTACCCTCAACATATTCTGGTACGAACTGATTTGAGTTAGGAACAATATTCAATTGTCCAACCATTCCTGTAGCATCATCACCGAATGTACGCATTACCGCATTGAATTTTTCAATGAAATAAGCAGCTCCTACTAGAGCATCTTTTCTTTTACTCATTAATTCTGTTGAATCTGCAGTTTTTCCATGGAATTTGATTGTATATCTTCCAATACCAGCAAGATATTTAATTAATCCAACTTCAATATTTTCACGATCCAAAACAGGACCTTGTTCAACGTGTAATTCTAAGAAGTTTTTAATTGTTTTTGGATCTCTTTTTGCCTTTTCCAAATCTGGTTCAACACCATACGCTCTTAAAGCCTCTAATTTAGTTTGTCCAAAACGGTTTTTACGAGTCTCTAGCTCATGATAAGTAAGAGTTCCCATCATAGCTCTTGAGTTTGTAACACCAGTACTTGGCCCAAAAGTAAATCCTTCTTCAGCATTCATTAAAATCAATTCAAGAGGATAATCATTTTCAAAATTATTTTCGTGTAATACACGCATAACTTCTAATGCCGAAACGGATCCGGCAACTCCATCGAATGCGCCTGCATGATAAACTGTGTCATAATGAGATCCTAACATAACACATGGCGCATCTTTTAATTTACCTTCACGACGTCCAAATAATGTTGACATGCCATCTTCATAAACAGTCAATCCAATTTTTTCCATTTCAGATATTAAATATTCCTTAGCCATTTTATCTTCTTTTGTGTACGAAGATCTAGTTACACCACAACCAGGAGTTTCATTAAATGTGGCTAAAGTCTCAATATCATTTTGAATTCTTTTTACATCTACTTTCATATCTAATACTCCTTTAATCTAATACTCCTTTAAGCAACCAAATCATATCATTGAAAAATTAAAGCAACAATGCATCTAAATCATTATGGTTGTATATTCAAATTCTGAATATTTATTTAAAAAAGTAGGAAAAATTACAAAGAATCTCCTACTCTTTTTGATTTTATCTATTTATTAAACTCAATAATATTATCTTGGCCAGTTGTTACATTACTGTGAGATTTAATAATTGAAAATTTCTCTTTATTAGGGAATATAATCATGCAAGTTGGGTCTTTACCTTCACTCTTCAATACATCAAAATCAACCTCTACTAAAGCATCTCCTGCTTTAACAACATCCCCTTGTTTTACTAAAGGTTTAAAGCCTTTTCCATTTAATTCAACTGTATCAATACCAATATGAATAATCATTTCAATACCGTTCTTTGACTTAATACCAAAGGCATGTGAAGTAGGAAATACCGTTACAACTTCTCCATCCATTGGCGCAACAACAACTTTTGATGTTGGAACCACCGCAAATCCTGGACCCATCATTTCTTGTGAAAACACAGGATCATTCACTTCACCAATTGGTAAAATTTTTCCGTCTACCGGACATAAGAACACTTCTTTTTTCTTTAAAAAGCCAAACATATTTATTCCTCCGTTTTTACTAATTATAGTATGGATTCTTTCGATTTATCATTCATTTTATGAATATCTATTCTTTAATTTTATTATCCTATAAAATCATAAGTCTTATCTTTATTATTGTTACTATCTTTTAAAAATTCTAATTGCAATGGTCAGAATTCAAAAAATGGTTGAATTTCAGTAAATTTGGAATTACTAAATTCAACCTCGTGGTATTTACTATTTCTTAATAGGGTTTAGTTTTACAATTGAGCTTATGGTGATTACACATGAAATAATCTTTGGATTTTCGTGATTAAAGATTATTTATTGTTTTACAACCAATGCTTTATCATGAGCTAGTAAGAACGGTCTTAAATAAGCGACAGTAGAGCACATAGGCATAATATCTTCTGATAGATTGATACCTAAAGTATTAATTATATAAGTTCTTCTTTCAGTCATTCTATTATACATACCTGGATATTCTTTTTTGATTTGATTACGTAAATTTTCATCAGCTAAAAGAATTGTACTTTCAGCAGAAGAACCAGTATAACCAGAAACTGATGGAATAATATCGATTTGTAATAGCATTCCAGATTGTAATACTTCAGTTGAGTTTTCATAAATAGGAGAAGACATCCATTCTTCTTCAGCAGTTAAATGACCAGGACATAATGACCAACCATATTTTTCTTTTGGTAATTCACTTTCAATTAAATCAAATATTTCATGACCTTGTAACCCACATTTGATGTTTTCAAGCCAGGCAACATAAGCATTAAAATATGGAATAGTAATTCTTTCTAAATAATCTTTTTGATCAACGGGAAGTTGTGTTTCATTTTCGACAGCAAATCCGCATCTTGAACTTAAGCCACCACGGTATCCTACCGTTAAAGAAATAGGATCACCTAATTTAACAGTATTATCACGTGGAAACATATTTGCTTTAATAAATCTAGGACCACTAGAAGCTATTGTAACAATAGAAGTATGTTGTCCATTTCTAACAAGTTTATCACCTAGTTCTAGTTCATTTATGCCAAGATTTAAATCATTCATGGCATCTAAAATACAATCACTAGCTAATGCTGCACCATATTCATAATGAGCTATTTCATTTGGATTATTTGTACATCTGACGCCATTTTCACCAATAAATATTGAACATTCATTACTTAATAAGTATTCATCGCCAATAATATCAATAATATTTTTAACAATATAATATGGAACATCATATGTGTGTTTGTTATCCTCTAAAATAGAAGTGAAGTTTTTCCAGCCTACTAAACCAATTCTTTGTCCTTTATCTAAACCGGCAGAAATAAGTAAATCTTTAAATGATATATCTGTACGATTTGGCTGATTAGGAAGTGAAAATAAAGACACATGTATAGTTTTACTGATTTTTACTCTAGATTTTCCAGCTTTACCTAAATTTTCATTACCTAGAACAATATTTATTTCACCGCTTTTATCTATAATTAATAATGCTTCCTCAAAACGAGTAAAAAATCCAACTAAATATTCAAAATTAGAACCATGCTCAACATCACCATAAATAACTAATTTATCAAGATGAAGTTTACGCATTCTGGTAAGTATTTTTTGTTTTCTTTCTTCTATTGTTTCATCTGTTAAAAATACAGGACTGCCATTACAATCTTTTTTTGGTTCAGAAACTGCTGTTAAAATGATATTTTTCATTATTTCTCCTCATAGATATACAAAATTTGATACTTTTCTTTAAAATTATCAAAATTTTTGGTTACAAATATAACTGACCGTACAACTTATGCCTACTTGCCAGTTCATATTTGATAGTCAGTTATAATTTTTTGAGTACCCACCTGTTTCCTCTTTGCAGAAATATTGTCGCATTTACTTCTTTAAAATAGGATGTCTATAATTGGATGTTTTAACTTAGGGGAATGAAATGGGAACTCAAATAATTTTTTATTCGATTATTTTTATCGCATTTTTATAATCAGAAATGATATAATCTGCTTTTTCGCAAGGAAGCATTTTATTTTTATTTATTGCTACCACTTTATAAACTCCAGCATTCTTTGCTGCAATAATCCCTGATATAGAATCTTCGAATACTATACATTCATCTTTTTTTAAATTAAGATTTTGAATACATTTCTCATAAATTTCAGGTGAAGGTTTTCCTTTGAAACTATAGTCGTTATAAATAATATTATTCCAATCAAACCATTTATATAATTTTAAATTTTCATAATGAAACCTAATATTATCTAGTCCCGATGCTGTTGCAATAGCACATACATAATTTTTCATTTTTAAATCATCTAAAAATTCTGGCAAGCCGTCAACCAACTTATAATTTTCTTTGTCTGCCTTGCAAAAATCTCTGTATATTTTTTCTTTCTCTAGCTTTAATGTATTGATATTTTCTACATCATCACCTAAAAAATAATGTATACTCTCTTCTATATTTCTTCCATGAATGTAGTTGGAGAATTCTTCATCAGTTGGTTTTCTATGTATTAAATTTTTTAAAAATAATGTCCATGATTTTTCTAAAATTTCTTGATCAAAAATCATAGTACCATTAAAATCAAATATAATTGCTTTTATCATAATATCTTTTAAATTTAAATCAAGCACTCCATTATAAATTCTATCTATCAAATTTCAAATAGTATTTATAAGCTAAACGAATCACTTCTGCCTCTTTACCAAATCGAGGAATTCCGTGGCCAGCCAATGCAAGATCCGGTTCTTCTTTTAATTTATATAATCTTTCAAAGGATTCGCCTAATTTTTTAGAGTTATAAGACAAGTCTCCTTTCCATCCGGTTCTTGTAAATTCTCCCCATTTTCCATCTGTATAAAACATATCTCCACTAAACATAACATTTTCATCATCAATTCGAACAAAGTATAATAATGTTCCATCTGTATGTCCTGGCAAGCATAATATCTCAAATTCTAAGTCACCAATCTGTAATATTTCATCTTTATCAATCAAAATATCAGCTTTACAAGCTGGCATAACATGATTTGTACAAGGACTATATTCTCCTAAATGACCATCTTCTAGCATTTTAGCATCTTCTTTTCCCATTACAATTTTTGCACCACATTTCTGAAAATAATGTGCACATCCAGTATGATCGTCGTGGGCATGAGTTATTAATACATGTGTAATTTTGTTCTCATCAATATTCCAATATTTTAAATTTTTAACAATTACATCTAGTGCTTCTGGGCTTCCTGTATCAACTAACACATAACCATTTGAATGTTTAATAGCGTATGCATTACCTAAATATCCCCAAGGTCCTCCAGAAATCCAATAAATTCTATCATTAATTTTCATATAATCACCTATTTGCCTAAATCTTTCTTATCATCAAAACCAAAAAACCAAGTTAATACAAACGTTACAGTAAATACTAATACTATTCCAATTATAGCAAGCATAAAGTTGTTTCCACCTGCTGGATTCAAGAACTGAGGCAAACTTAAAAGAGAAACATTAATCATTTGGAATACTTTAACTTTAAAGATTCCAAAGAATAATCCGCCTACAGCGCATCCAATAAAAGAAGGGATAATTGGTCTTTTGTATTTTAATGTTAAACCATATGCACAAGGTTCAGAAATACCTGCGGTTGCAATAGAAAATGCAGCAGAACCAGCGATTTGTTTTAAATCTTTATCTTTTGTTTTCAACATAATTGCAGTTGATACAGCTAACTGTGAAAAGTTCCATGCAGTAAATCCAAGCCATAAGAATGGATCAAATCCTAAATTTGTCATATTTGATAATGCTACTGGCATAAAAACCCAATGACTTCCTGTCCAAATAAATAATGGCATCAAGAAACAAATTGCAAATACACCCAATACTGCATATTTGTTATAAATTACTAACATTGCATTTGCAATCAATTCTCCGACAATTGAACCAAATGGACCTGTTACAACCAGTGTTAGTGGAGCCATAATTAAAAACGTTGGGAATAAAGATAGCATTCCTAATTTAGTGAAAAATGTCTTACTTACTAGTTTTTCAAGCTTTGACTGAACCCAAACAGTAAACAATACAGGCAATAATGAAGAACTATAAGAGATAGCATGAACAGGTAGACCAAACAAACTAATACTTTCTCCATTATTTACTAAATTAATGAAATCAGGATGAAGTAAAATACCAGCTAGCATTAAACTTAATACCGTATTACATTTGAAATATTTTGATGCACTATATGCAACTAATACAGGCATAAAATAGAAGAACGAATCACCCATTAAATTTAGCAAAGTATAAGTTTGACTGTCTGTACTTACAATATTTGTCAAAGTTAAAATAGTTAATATTGCTTTAAATAATCCAGCAACTACCATTCCCATCAAAATAGGGCTGATAGTTTGTGAAATTGCATTTAATATTTGACTACCATAATATTTAATTCCTTTAGGTCCTTTTTCTTCTTTTGTTTCTATTGGTTCTTCTAAATTGGAAACATCTATACTTGTTCCTTCCAAGTATTTTTCTACAGCTTTATAAACTTCATCTATTTCATTTCCTACAACAACTTGAATCTGACCCATTGTTTTCATAACTCGAACTACGCAAGGTATTTTTTCTAGCATTTCAACATTTACTTTTGAGTTATCTTTTACTTTAAATCTCAGTCTGGTAAAACAATGCTTAACTTCTTCAATATTTTTACCTTCACCTATATATTTAATAATATCTTCTGCATTTTTAGAATAATTTGACATTTATTTTTCTCCTTTCATAATTTAAAAATTCATTAATGTCGTATACGATTAAATTCGATTCATAAAATAAGTTATCAACAATATCTTTTCTCTAGTATCATCCTCCTATAAATATGTGTTAAATGCCATTAAAAGGCGCCTATTTTAATTTCATTTAACAAAAAAAACCTAAAACATAATCAAAAAACAATTTGATTTGTGTTCTAGGTTAAGCCCTACTGGTAACAATCCTCTCGTGAACATAATCGATTTATATGTAAAATCAAGTATAGTTTTTCTTCAATTGACAATTGCCATTTAAAAAGTTCAAATAAATACTCAGATATTGAATCTACGCAATCTGAAGTATCTGGATATGAGTTTTTCATTGTCATATACAACTCTTTATTTTCACTTTTTATTTCCTCCTTACTTCCAATTCGTTTTAATAAGTATTGAATATGTGAAACAAATCTTGAATAATTCGCTCCATCTTTGTTAATACTTATATCGAATTTATTTTCTATCAGTTTTGTAATTTCACTAATAATCACTTTATTTTCTGCATAGCCATCTATTTCTCCTGCTTTTCTGGCTTCTGCATTTATAATATGTAAACTAATAAAACTAGCCTCTTCTAATGGTAATTTTATATTTAATTTTTTTTCTATCAAAGACAACGCATATTTTCCTATAGCATATTCATTTTCATACAAGAATTTTATATCTTGAACAATCGGAAGAGTTATATTTAATCTTTCCTTATACCTTACTATAGCAAAATTGATATGATCAGCTAATGTAAAGATAACATTAGGACTAAAGATATAATCCAGTTCATTTTCTGCGTATTTTATAATCTCTTCAGAGAGTAACAAAATTTCTTCAGGAATTTCATTTATCATATGAACATAGTTTTCATCAATACCATAATATGTCTTTTGAATAACGGCTACATCAATTTCAAAAGGAGGCTTTTTGAACCCTATCCCTTTTCCAAAAGCAACCAATTCATTATTATCATCATCAAGGCATATAGCTACGTTATTATTAATGCATTTAACAACTTTCATCTTTTATCACCTATTTATCATCATTACAACATCTTTTATAGTTACTTCCTCTTTATTTGTGAATTCTATATTCAATCCTTTACTTGTCACAACAACAGGTGTTGTCAAATCAGTATGATGTGTTTCAAAAAAATCTCTATCAATTTTTAATAATGGCTGTCCTGTTGTCACTTTATCATTTTGATTAACCAACAATTCAAATCCCTTTCCATTAAATTCAACGGTTTCTAACCCAACATGAATCAAAATTTCAATACCATCTTCTGTTTCTATGCCTAATGCGTGCTTAGTACTTGCCACTGCAACAATTTTACCTTTACACGGAGAATATATAGTATTTTCATTGTATTTAAATGCAATACCATCTCCCATAATTTTTTCGGCAAACATTTGATCATTTACATCTTTTAAATCTACACACTTCCCATTAACTGGAGAATATATTTGAATCTTTTTTTGTACTTTGAATAGATTTTTTAACATAACACCAACTCCTTATAAACAAAAAAACTCTTCGAAACTTCGCAAACATGCAATCCAAAAACACATGTAGGTAAAGCCTCAAAGAGTAACAATCCTGTATTCGCTTACATTATAATCTTGATAATAAATAATGTCAATACTTTTTTCCTTTTCTAACCATCCTTTCCAAATACTGTTGATTAAAATATGTATAGCCAATTGACTATGCATATTTAAACTTAACTGTGTAATCTTTGTAAGCATCCTGATCCGTAATCCACTTAGTCATGTGTTCCTCAAATGAAGTTTCAGCTTCTTGAGGCAATTCAGACTTCATAGCTGCATCATTCAATCTTTTCTGAAGTTTCCTTTGAGATTTGTTTAAATCCTTATCATCTACTGGATTGAAAATAGTTTGATTCTCATTAATACTCTTATAAGTATCAAGCATCAAATGAGTTTCTACCTCTTGTTTTGGAGCCTTAACAGTTACTACCTTAGTTAATGTATTGGCAGTAGCCTTAGTCTGGTCCAAATCATAAGTAACAGTAGATTTCGCACAACAATCATACTCAACAGAATTGTCATACCACAATGGAACAGGTCCAATCTTAGCTTGTGATGTAGCAACATCTGTATCATGAGCTTCTGTTTCAGCAACAATCAACTTACCCTTTTTCTCAATCTCAACATTAATAGTATTAACCTCTTCCTTTGGTGGATTCGCAAGTTTATATATTCCAATGCTCAAAAAAGAAATAACCAATACAGCTATCGTAATAAAAACTCCCTTAATCTCTGGATGCTTTTTAATAAAAGAAACATCCTCATAATCTCTGTCATCCAAATAATTCATTTTGTTTTCCTCCTTGTTAATATGAAACATGTTGTGTAGTAGGCATGTTGAATAAACTGTGAATTGCTGTTCTAAAACGAGTAAATAAACCATCTTCAACTGGTTGATCATAACCTTTGATTTTTAGGTATGCATCCACAAAAGCTTCTTTAAACTCTTGTACATCCATTTCAAAAGGATAGTACTCATTTAAATCTTTGCCCTGAATATAATCAGCCATTTGTTGTAAATGCTTAGTGAATTGAATCACTCCAGTACCATAATAATCATCAATCAAATGAGGGAGTCTAGATAAGAAACAAACTCTAAATCCACGATAATCCTTCTTGATTTGAATACGATTGTTTGTGAATACAACAACCTTTTCAATTCTCATATTCTCAAATCCAGCATCCTTAAGAAGTTGTTGAATGATTTCCGCTCTAAAATCCATCTTAGTACCCAAGTGACTATCAAAATTTTCATATCTACCAACCTTGTACATATCACCAGCCTCATCAATATAAACATCTCTCTTAGAATTCTTAACTTCAACAATTGTTGCCACACCCTGTTTCAATACAAGAAAATCAAGTTCTGTCTTGTGAACACCATCTGACAACTGAAGATTTCTTAGAACAACATGATTGGATTTCATATAACCCAAATATTGTTCAACCCTATCTTCACCAGTGATTCCAGACTGTTGAGCACGAACATGATTTGAAAATATAGAAGCCAATCTAGACAACTTCTTCAATTCTTGATCCGCTACATTTCCAGCCTCATTATTCATGATGTGCAAACGTTTCATAATATATGACATATGAACATATTCACTAGGAATATCCAAACCATCTTCAAACACAATCTGAGCCATCTCTTCTTCTAATAGATCCATCTCTGGAAGAAGCTCTTCTCTAGAATAAACATTCTTACTTAAACCTTTCAAACTACTTAATAAACTCTCCCTGGTCATTTTCTTTTCCTCCTACTTATTAGCATTACTCTGCTTTTTAAACTCCGATACATCCTTTACATGCATTTGGTCCGCAAACTTTCTATTTCTTTCAATCTTCTCTATTAAACGAATCATGCGTAAACGATTATCAACAGTTTTCATAACTAACACCAATCTTTCTTCTTGATATCTTCAAGCATCTATATCATAATTTTGTTAGAGCATTTTCTACAGACAAAAGAATGCGCAAAAAAACACACTTTTTCGCACTTTTTGCGAAAACACGAAATGAGGGCATAATAATGAGTGAGCAAAACAAAAAGGAGTTTCAAACCCCCTACGAAGAATATCGAGTAAAAGCTGGATATACCAGAGAAAGTGCAAGTGAAGAACTAAATGGCATTTCACCAGACAAAATCTACCGAATTGAAAAAGGTAAACAAACAGCTGCACCAGACATTGTTCTACAACTAGCCGATTTGTATCACGCACCTGAACTATGTAACTATCACTGTACACACAAATGTGAAATTGGACAAAAATACATTCCACAAGTAGACGTACAAGATTTACCAAGCATTATATTAAGTACAGTCGCAACATTAAATGATATCCAACCATTAGTAAATCGATTGATTCAAATCACAATGGACGGAAAAATATCGGATGATGAAATTCCAGATTTTGCCCTAATCAGTACAAAACTAGACGAAATCTCAACTGCATCTGACGTATTAAGATTATGGATAGAAAAAACAATCCAAGTAAACAAACTAAATGGAACACTATTCTATGAAAAAGTAGATAAACTAAAAAAATAAGCAAATTCGATTTTGAATTTGCTTTTTAATATACTATTTAAAATAAGAAATTTTAAACCCCTCATCCAAATACTCAACATTAAGATCAGGAAGCTTATCATTAAAATAATTCACCATGTTTTTTAAACCACCCATCTCACAACCCGCATGATTCACTACAATCATTGGCAAATCATGATCAATGGCATATTGAGCATCCTTATAATTTGTGATTCCATCATCTGCCACAATGACTACGTCTGGATTGAATTCTAACATTTCAAATATATCTGTTCCAGCACCAGTACCAATAGCTAAACGAGATACTTCTTTATTTACATCTCCAAAAACATAAACACCCTCTTCGCCATCAGACTTTAATACATTTGCCACATGTTTTGCTAATTGTGAAACGGTTTGTTTTGGAATATTTGCAGATTGATAATACGAATTAATAACTCTATTTCTAAAATCAAAACCCAGTTTTTTTGCCCATACATCACTAACTCCATATTCAGGAATAGAATCCCAAACATCATGACAACGATATACACAAATATTTCCCTTGCTTAATAATTCCTTCTTATATTCTATAGACTCTACTAATTTAGTTTCCAAATGCGTACCCGTAGTATAGAAAATATTCTCATGAGAAATAATAAAATTAATCCCCTTTTCTAATGCCTGTTCAATCACCTTATTTGTAGCCACCCAACAAATACCAATCTTCTTTACTTCTTGATTTTCATTTCCAAACAAAATACGATCTCTAGTACAACGATTCCAACGAACCCAAGTACCCTCTTGTTTTAGAATTTCAATTACATCTTTAATCTTCATGATTTTCAATCCTCTCAATAATTTTTCCATCTGATGATTCACATCATCAAAATAATCCGCCATAGTCCCTTTATCAATTAAAGAATAGATATTTTTGTTACTGTGTCAATTGACATCAAATCCTGAAACAATTCGTTTTTATGGTCAATCCACCTATTATTTGTATCAAAAGTCATTAAATCTAGATTCCTATCAATTTTTATTTCATTGACCTCTATACCATACTTTTCAAATATTTTATATATTTCATCATTCTTAGAAACAATATTAGTCTGAATCAATACATTAGGATGATCAATTTGATTGAAAAAAGGATAATGAAATATCTTTTGAAGAACGACTAAAAATAATGTCGCAAAAACACCAATAAAAATCAATCCAGCACCAATACATGCAGCTATGCCAGAAGTAGTCCACATTCCAGCTGCTGTAGTAAGCCCTTGAATCAAATCATCTTTCACAAAGATTACGCCAGCACCAAGAAATCCAATTCCACTAACAATTTGTGCTGCCACTCTAGCTCCATCCGCCGTCGACACATCAAAAAACGCATATTTAGAAATAATCATAAACATTGAAGATCCTAGTGCAATAATCGCATGCGTTCGAATCCCAGCCGATTTATTTCGACTAGTCCTTTCATATCCAATGGCACAACCGCATAAAGTAGCCAACACGATACGAAAAATCCAATTTAAATATTCGAGTTCTGAATACAAAATATCATCTCCAAACTCAACTGTAATACATTTGTTTTAGTTTACTTATTTTCTCTTCAGTCAGAACATACTCCTACCCCAAAAATTTGTCAATTCAAATTGAAAACATCTTAGAATTATAATACCATCCTGAATCATTCAATATTTTACGACAGAGTTCTTATCCCTTCATACCAATCTCTTTTTCAAACTCATCCGTCATCATATTCGCCATTACTTTGAATATAATAAAAGCCGTCACATTATGCAACGGCAAGCCTTCTATGAAATTTATATATATGAATAGCTAATAAGATGATTAATACAATCGACACGATTCTATGAAGAGTTAGCATTATTGGATACTCAACCAATACTAATCCGAGTATTCCTAATACAAAGGATACTATGGTAAGTCCAATAATAAGAATATACTTATAATCCAATCTCTTTCTATATAAGAACACATGAATCAAAGCCAATACTAAGAATAATGTAGAAGCTAATTTATGAACAATGATTCCCGTGATTGGAACCATGATTGTAAGAATAAAGCTAATTGCGAGTAAATAATTCAAAATCCGTTTCATACAGTCCTTACTCCAAAGGTAAAATAAGCCATATGAAAAATCCAAACTATGAGTAAAACAATATTACCAACCACAATACCCTTTAATCCCATCATGATAAATCCAATACTCATTAGTAATGATACTGAACACATAATACGAATCTTAGCTTGTTTCGTCATACCATTCTTAATATTATTCTCTTTATACAACTTCGTATTCTTAAACCAACCATCCAATCTTTCACTAGATCTTGCAAAACAAAAAGCAGCCAACAATACAAAAGGAACTGTTGGAAAAATCGGTAATATTACACCAATAATACCCAAACCTAATGATATGCATCCAATCATAATATATAGAATCTTTTTCATTATACCTCCACAGTTAGATATTTCTAACTCGCTTTCTATAAAAGAAGTCATCTCTTGTTAGAGATGACTAACTGATGATTATTCTACTGAATTTAAGGCTTGTTGTCAATATTGAATAATCCTCCACTATATCAATAGATCCTAATTTACACAAAATTCACATTTCAAAAAATTCATTACAAGATTGACCATCGTTTCCTTTTCTTCTGGTCTAGATTGAGCAATCATCAATGTAATGGCGACTAAGGCACTATCTGAAATAATCTGTTTTCCATTGATAATAAGATGTTTGTTCTTATTTAAGAATTCAAGAAAGATAGAAGCACCTATACGTTTACAACCATCCACAAACGGATGATCCTTAATTAAAAAGTAAAGAAGGTTTGCAGCTTTTTCTTCAATACTTGGATACAATTCAGTTTCAAAAACATTTTGATATACCGCTGCAATTATTCCATTTAATTTACCTGCTTCTTTTTCAACACCAAATACATCTGAAAAGTTACCATACTTCATAGAATCAATCAATTCACGACATTCTTCATAGGTTAACTGATAAATTGAAGCTATACCATCCGGTTTAGGAATCGTTCCATGATCATAATCATCCAGTAATGATAATGCATTTGAATAAGCCTCAATCACATTCAACACTTCTTTTTCTTCAATATTAAGAGTCGAAGCTAACATTCTAGATTAAATCGCGATTGTTTTATTTAAAACATCTAAACGTTTTTGGTTTACTGCATAACCTTTAATCATGAAATCATGAAGAATAGATGTCGCCCATTTTCGGAAAATAACACCATTTTGTGATTTTACTCGATAGCCAACAGAAATAATTATATCTAAAGAATAAAACGGAACAGATTGTTTAACTCCAACAACACGCATTTTTTGCGTGTTGTTCTCTTTTTCAACTTCTTGATCTTTAAATGTATTATTAATATGTTTACGAATTGTTTTTTCATCATGATCCAACAACTGATGTTAACATATTTATAGGACAGGTAAAATATCTCGAATTTGATTCACTGCATAACCATTAATCATGTAATTTCTTAAAATTGAAATTGCACATTGCCTAAATGAAGTTACTTTTTTATAATTCACTCTATAACCAACAGAAATAATCATATCTAAGTTATAGTATAGTATTGTATTTTATATATTTTCCATCAGAAGCAGTATGCTCAAAATATGAGCATACTGAATCTTTATCTAATTCTTCTGATTTAATAATATTTTGTATATGTCATGAAATTATTTGATGTTAGTATATTTGCAGGACAGGTAAAACACCTAAACGTTTTTGATTCACCATATAACCCTTGATCATGTAATCTTTTAAAATTAAGGTTGTACATTTATGAAAGTAATGCCGTTTTGTGATTTTACACGATATCCAACAAAGATAATTACATCTAGATTGTAGTAATTGATTTCTACATTTGAAATTCTATCTTTTCTGGTACGTGGATCATTACGCTTTAGTTGAGTTGCACTTTTTGCAACTGAGCTAATTTCATCTAATTCATCTCACGACTAAAGTCACGAGTGTTCTTAGATTGCATTATAAAAATCCATTTTACGGTTGCCTTCATCATTATATATGTTTTTTAGATGTCTAGTTATCGCTTGTGACTTAATGTCAAATAGTTCCGCCATTTATTTTTGAGTTAACCACACAGTATCTTTATCCAGTGATGCAGTAAAATCTAATTCTAAATTTCCATTCACAAACTTAATTATTTCATAATTCTAAGCAAGGACACACGTGAATTTATTCATGTGAGGAATTGCTCTTGCCTCTTTTAAATATGCTTTTGCGGTGTCCTGAATCCTCAATTTTTTGTAACTAATGGAACCCTTATTTACCTTAGTTCCATCCAATGTTCTTATATCAAAGTACCCCGTAGCTCGTCTTCCAAATATGAAGTATTCTTTACCTTGATACAAAACTTTATCAAACAGGCGGAACCCTTTTACAAGGTACGGCGCCTGATTGCGTTTACGAATACCACCTTTACTGAAGTTGGATTTATGAATTTGCCGATTGTGATGTCGAACCGTCTTCGTCAGATAATAAATATCCAAAGGCTTGGCATACGGATACTTGCTGATACAGACAGCATCATGGATATGACTTTTCTCTAAGCCAGCTCTTTCTCTCCAGTACTTTGTAATATATCCATATGTCCCTTCAACAGGAACGTCGATTTCTTTTTTTAGACGTTCCAGTAAAGTTTTACGCATGACACCCATGAAAGTGGCGTCGCGATAGGATTTGCCTCTTTTCTTGCCTTTTGGAAGTTCGAGCTTTCCTTCATGCAATGCCTTATGACAATGTTCGCAAAGTATAATCAGATTGTTAGGAGCATCTCCACCAGTCTGACGGCTTTCGATATGATGCACATGCAGTTTTATATTGTTATCATGTGTGCCACAGCATTGACAGGTATATCCATCTCGATGAAGCACATATTGTCTTGTGTTGTAGAAATCGTACTGTTCTCCAAGCTGATAATCAATACCAACAGGAAGCGGACTTCCTTCGTCCATCGCTTTTAGACGCTGAAGATCGAATTCTGCTGTTTCTACATGAATCTCAGATATAGGCAGAATTTGACATATTCTCTTGATGGCTGTGATGTGCTCCTGTATCTTGACTTCTACAGATGGAGCCAGCCATCCTTTATGTTTAGAATGCGCACGATTGTTAAATCTTGGCTTTCTGTATCTTGTCTTTCGATTTCTTCGTGTTCGACGTAAAGTTCGTCTTGCGGATAATAATTTTACAACATCATTACGAGGAGAAAGCTCCTCTTGATAGACAACCTTTTTCTCTGTTGTAGCCGCCATACCAATATGTTTACTACCTGCATCTACACCAAGAGATACAGGCTGAGTCTCTTTTGTACTTTGATACAAAAGTTGTATCGTAAATGGACAGCGTTTCACTACTTTAGCAAGATGATTGTTTAATAATCTTCTTACTTTTCCATGCCTTGTGGTTGGCATAAGTGGCTGTCCGTCTATATCTAATACATATACCATATAAGGCACTTCCTTTCTTTTTTGATATGTTTGAAGCGATAAGCCAGTACATATCGAACTGTAAATGACACCTTCGCCAATGTTAATGAGAGGTTTGATGGACAAAAGATTATTACCTACCACACACGGTTCCTACCTCACAGAACTGTTTAATGTGTCCCCTTAGAGCCGCAGACTAGGTGTTACATCCACGGGTAACTATATATTCTCTCTTAACGTAGTGCTCAAAACACTTAGGCTAGTCAACTTAGGCTTTTACAAGCCTGCCGATTCATTGGCGGGTAGTTGACATGTACTCCAATCTTTCTTTATTTAAACGATCCGGATAATTATTTTCTTCATTAATTAACAAACTCTATATTATTTGCATAACCATTCCTTTATCGGTATAATACAAATAGAGAAAAGCTACTGGATACAGTGGCTGCTCTGAAATCATTCTAATGCTAAGGCACTAGTTTAACTTCTTTGCGGGAAAGGTGGACTAGTGTCTTTTGCATTTTTCTATAATTATTAGCGTCAGTCGTAGTATTTGAACTAAAGCCATTAAACACATGGCAACGTCAATATAAAGATAAATGTACATATGACAACCTCCTACAATAATCGGAATCGAGCCGAGAACTCAAGCTAAATTACTTTTAATTTCAGAGGTACCACCCTACTATATCCAATAGCCAATTCCTATTATAAAAGGCCAATGTGAAAACATTGTGAATTCTACTAAATTATTCAAAAAAAAGGATAGAACGACATTGAATTCTATCCTCGTATATTATTTTTCAATTAAATCCTCTATCTTACAACCAAATACTTTAGAAATACGATACAACTTATCTACACTCGCCTTATTAATATCTTTATTTCTTTGTTCATACAACTGAATTGAACGAAGACTTACACCAGAAAGATTCGATAATTCTTGTTGAGTATAACCATAAGTAGTTCGAATACGCTTTAAGTTTGTTTCCACATAATACTCTTTCATTTTAGAATCCACAATATCTACAAACTTAGAAATATCCGCCTCATGAAGTGTATAATACATTCTTTTCAAATCTTCAAAACTTAAAACATTAAATATCTCTTTAAAACTTCTGTCTGAATACCATTGGTAATAGGCAACAGCCCAACCAATCCAATACTCACATGAACGACTATAGTTTACTTCAGATTCAATATTCAACTCTTTTTGCATGGTCTCAAACACAATTTCATGTACAAGCTCGATGCCACTTTTACCCGCCACACACGCAGGCTCCCCATTTTGAATACGTTCACTAAATGAACTTACGACAAACATCTTCACAAAATCATCACCTGAAATATGACAAGTATTGATGGCATAATCAAAGGCATCTCCTAACATTGTTTGTGCATTATTTACATATATTTCTTGGTATGCGTGGATCATCATTTGTAATGCCCCCTCTTATAATATCTTGAATAAACAGTCCATCCATTTCTTGATCAAGCATTTTCAAATAATGTTGGTTTGCTTCATCATTTCTTACTTTACGTAAATCATAATATTGATTTTTATCAGCAACCTCATACCCTTCAAACTTTAAATTTGAAAACGCAAACTGCGACTTAATGACAATCTGTTCTCCTAATTTGCCCAATCTCATAGCTTGTGCGAGTTGCTCAACTGAAATTGTATTATTCAAGAAACTTTCTGCATAATCAAAATAAGAATCATCCGCACGATAGCCTATAATCAAGTCATATGCATTCACATTGATACTAAAATAATCAATCAAATATTGTTTTGCTCGTCTAGCCACAGGCGTTTTAATTGAAAAAAGACGATGCTCTACCAATATCGCAATCCAATTTAAAATCGTATAATCCGAACTATTTAAATTCAAAATTTTCAAATACTCTGTATCTAAAGTATACTTATTGGAATAACCATCATTTAAAGATGATACTGCCCATTCTTTTGCCAAATCATTACTTTCTGTACAATAAAATCCCAACCCAAAATCATTATTCTTTTTACCAGCACCAAATATTGGATTCTCTATTATTTTTTCAGATCCATGGTACAAAATTATTTTATTATCCATTAACATTTACCTCCTTCAAACTAATTATATCACTGTAGTGATAGTAAGGAAACAATAGAAACAAATTACAACACTCATTTTTTGTGAATTCTTCTAATTCAAAATCATCAATCACTCTAATCCTTATCGAATCAGAGAAAACGAAATTTGAACGAAATTGGAAGAAATAATTCCATTGACACATATTACAAATTCTTTAAAGCATAATAGACATGTTTATCAATTGTTTTAATATATATGATAAAATGTAGAAAAATAATAAAACGAAGGATACACAGTGTATGAAACAAATCAATTTTATATTTACCAAGAACGGGTTCCACATTGATGAAACAAAAGAAGAGAATACTTCAAAATGGGCTGAATCATTCAAAAAAGACAAATATTTGGCACTCTATGAATTAGGGTTTGAAAACAACCTAAAGGGATTGACTCCTAGCGCTTTTTATTTGTATCAACTATCTTTGAAATTTATTGAACTTTTAAGTAATCGTCCTGAACTAGAAGTAGCTAGAGAAGATACTAAAATAGAAGCATCAAGCGAAGATTTAGAATATTTAATGTCTATTATTCCTTTTGCGATTGGTACTGAATTCATTGATGAAAAGTGGATTCAAAATATATTTCAGCACTTAAATTCTCAGTTTAGGTGGGACATGAAATCATACAAGGGTACAGTTCAAATGTATCTTCAGGAAAAATCCCAAGATTTAAAAATCGCAAAACGAATCTATTTTCACTTAGTCGAAAACGAAGAAGATGCAGACTTTCCGTTTGCGTTTTTAGCGACATATGCCACAAAAGACAAAGAAAATCGAATTGTTCATATGCCACTAAAACATGTACTCGTCGAATATAAAAATGATCAAGAACAATTATTGAATTTATTATCCTGCCTAAATGTAGTAGCTCAAAAGAATACTTTGATTGCCCAATATATGGAAACCGGTGATTTGTTCCATCCCATCAGATTAACAAGTAAAGAAGCCTATTCCCTATTAAAGAGTGTGCCTGACATTGAGGCTTGTGGCATTAAGTGTAGAGTACCAAATTGGTGGAAGAAAAAGTATTCTTCTGTAAAAATCAATGTGAATATTGGGGATACCAAACCATCCATGTTTGGGTTTGACTCCATACTATCCTTACAACCATCTCTAATTGTTAATGGTCATGCCCTTACAAAGAAAGAAATTAGTGAACTTTTAAAAATGGAAGAAGGACTTGCATGGTTAAAAGGTCAATGGGTAGAAATTAATCACAATAAGCTTCAACAACTTCTTGAACAAATGGAACAATATGATGGAACTATCACTTTAAAAGAGGCTTTGACAAAAACATATATGTCCAATGATGATGATATTGATGTCGATATGGGTATACAAATATCAAATGGAAAATGGCTAAGGGATATTTTAAGCAAATTGAAGAATCCTTCAAAAATCAAAAGCAAAGCTCAACCAAAATATTTAAACGCAACACTACGCCCTTATCAAAAGAGTGGATACAATTGGTTAAATCAAATGAATGATTTAGGCTTTGGCGCATGCCTTGCCGACGATATGGGTCTAGGTAAAACACTTCAAGTCATTTCTTTTTTAGAGAAGATGTATGAAAAAAAGAAAGATGGACATGTATTATTGATTGTTCCTGCATCCCTACTGGGAAACTGGTCAAAAGAAATAGATCGCTTTGCACCTAAAATGCCATATTATATCCTTCACGGAAAAAACAATATTGTACATGAAGACACATTTATCACTATAACAACCTATGGGATGGCATTACGCAATGTATTTTTACAAGAAAGAGTATGGGACTGTTTGATTTTAGATGAGGCACAAGCCATTAAAAATCCGGCAACCAAACAAACACGTGCTATTAAAAAGATTCCCAGCCATATGCGCATCGCAATGACAGGTACACCGATTGAAAATGACCTATCCAATTTATGGTCACTATTTGACTTCTTAAATAAAGGATTATTAGGTAGTGCATCTGAATTTAAGGAATACGCAAAGAAAGTACAAGCCTATCCTGAATATATGACAAAATTAAAAATGATGGTTTCCCCATTCATTTTAAGACGTCTAAAAACAGATAAAACAATCATTTCAGATTTACCAGACAAAATGGAAATCACAGAACATGTGGATTTGTCCAAACGACAAATCGTTTTGTATCGCAAGGAAGTTGATAAAGCAGAACAAAAAATATTGGAATCCACTGGACTTCAAAGAAGAGGTATTGTGATTGCGTTATTGACAAAATTGAAACAAATCTGTAATCACCCAGACCAATTTATTCATGATACCAACTACAATCCAAAGGACAGTGGAAAATATGCGATGTTGAAAGAGTTGTGTGAAACCATCTATGAGAAAAGGGAAAGAGTATTGGTATTTACACAATATAAAGAAATGTGCGAACCCCTATCCCAATACCTAGAATCTATCTTCCATAAGAAGGGATATATTATTCATGGTGGTATTTCAGCTAAAAAGCGTACTGAAATCGTTGAAAAATTTAATGACGAAAACACATACGTTCCATATATCGTATTATCGTTAAAAGCAGCCGGAACCGGACTCAATCTAACAGCTGCCAACCACGTCATTCACTTTGACCGTTGGTGGAACCCAGCCGTAGAAAATCAAGCGAGCGATCGTGCATATCGTATTGGACAAACCAAAGAAGTCTTTGTTCATAAACTTGTTTCAAATGGAACTATTGAAGAAAAAATTGATAAATTAATTGAGTCTAAACAAGAACTCGCAAATTCCATTCTTGCCTCTAGCCAAGAAAAATGGATTACTGAACTAGATACAAACGAACTAATGGACTTATTAAGATTGGATGTGTAGATTATGGCAAAATATTGGACAGCAAGCATGCAATATTCGCAAATGAGCGTAGAAGAATTACAAAAAAAAGCACAAGAAAGTGTTAAAAACGCAAAAAACAAAGGAAAAGAAATGCATCCCATTATTGTAGACGGAAGGCAAATCGCAAAAAGCTGGTGGGGCATGGCCTGGTGTAAAAATATCGAACAATATGCCGATTATGCCAGTCGCATCGAACGAGGAAAAAGATATGTTCGTTCCGGTGCTGTTGTGGACTTACAAATTGTTAAGGGTAAAGTAAAAGCACGTGTACAAGGAACAAGAAAAACACCATACAAAGTAGAAATCAATATCAGTCCACTAAAAGAAGAAATTTGTGAAGACATCATTGAAAAATGTAGTTCACAAATCCAAAACTTACAAGAACTTGTGAACGGACAATTCCCAGAAAGTTTAAAAGAAATATTCCTATCTGAAAACGGACTCTTCCCAAGCCAAAGAGAAATCAGTTTCAACTGTAGCTGCCCCGACTGGGCCTTAATGTGTAAGCACGTTGCTGCCGTACTCTACGGAATTGGAACTAAACTTGACGAAAACCCATTCTTATTCTTTGAACTCAGAGGAATCGATGTCAATAAACTTGTAGATGTAACCATCAAGGACCACGTAGACTCCCTACTAGAACATGCCAATATGCCACCAACAGATCGTGTAATGGATGATTCTTGTATCGAAACATTGTTTGGATTAAAGTAATACAATAAAGACACTCATTTACACGAACGAGTGTCTTTTACATTTTTCTATGATAATCAATGTAATTCTTAGTATTTCTACTAGTGCCATTAAAATCAAGGCAACATCAATATATATACATCATCTTCTCCTACAAAAAAATTGAAGGATCTGTAAAGAACACAAACAGATATCATTTTTAATTCCCGTAAATTTGTTGCGATTGTTCCTACTTCATCTAAAACGACTTATTTTCATTGATTTAGATAGATTTAGCCTTGACTTTTAAATATATCAATTGTTTAATAATCATACAGAAAGACTACTGGATACAGTAGTTCCTCTGAATTTAACTAATGTAAAGACACTAGTAATCCGTTGGGTTTGGGTGAACTAGTGTCTTTTACATTTTTCTATAATCAATAATGTAATTCTAAGTATTTCTACTAGTGCCAT
>OLNX01000336.1_pt1 | contig 49978 bp, 32 predicted proteins | sample 1672611 | NCBI WGS metagenome assembly OLNX01 (sample SAMEA3136705, study PRJEB25190) | human gut metagenome | reverse complement strand
GTAGCAGCCATCAAACTGCTACGCCTAAAAAGTCTAACATTTGGGGGTCACATCATAATTTCAAATTAGTGTTGCTTTTGATAGCAAGTTCCATCATTCCGATGCAACGCTTTTCCGCTTTTCAGACAATTTGCGTTGTTTTTCACGTTTTCGTCCCTATCCACACGCAACGCACAACACAGCAACACACAGCACAGCCGCCACACAACACGAATGCGTCAAATCCAATGATTATACGTTGCCACGGTTCCAATCAGATTAATCGCAAACCCAAACACCAAAATCACCGTATTCCACTGCACAAACTTTTCACCCTTTGGTTTCCAGAGTGTCAGACCAAAGAACAAATACGGCATCATATCAAGCAGGTACCGGTTGCCAAACTGCCAGCCGCCAAGCGTTTTATGACAGCAGATAATCAACAAATGCGCCACCGCCAGAAGAGGAAGCATAATCAACAGTGTAAGATTTCCCTCTCTCTTTTTCACCAGCGCATATACCCAAACACCAATCATGGTAATAAAAATCGGCGCAATCAGCCAAAACGCCATTCCATCCGATGAGAAAAACGAAAGCGCACCACCGTTCCCCCCTGCTGCCGGCAGACGCAGATAATGCATTAAATTTTCTTTTAAATAAGAAAGATTAAACTGACCGGTCGTGGTTCTCGTAAACTCCGGCAGATAATTATGTCCAAATTCCGTGATATTGCCGAAGCGGGCATAATTAAGCGCCATATACGAAATTGCAATCGCGCCGCAGCCAATCGCCCAATACCATTTATCTTTTACAAGCTGCCATACTGTCCCTTCCGGATTTTCCTTTTTGTACCCTTTCACCAAAAGATAACCTAAAAGAATTCCATAGAGTGCAAGCATCGGACGGCATCCCACAGCACACGCCCAGAAAGCCAGTGCCAGACCGCCTTTATTTCGCAGCGTATAATACAACGCCATCAAGCTGAGTGTAAAACTCATGCTCTGTGCAATAAACCACACATAGCCGTTCATTCCGACAAACAAATAACCGGAGGCAAAGTAAAGCATAAGCACCCAGAACAGTGAATGCTGTTTCTCCGCACTTGCCTCTCGATAAAGTTTGACCGCATAAATACACCCGATTATCGTAACTGCAAGAGCAATCAAATGGTCCGGTGTATTTGTACCAAACAAGACAACAAACGGTATCAGTACATAGGAAGGAAACGGCGGAAAACTCACAAAATATTTCCCCTGATAAATGGCAAGTTCAAGCCACTCGTAATTCTGTCCTAAATCAAGTCTTCCCTTTAACCACGAATCCGTCTGCAAGGCATATGAATTATATGGATTACTCTGCCAAGGCCATTGTCCGGCAAATGCCGCAATCACCCAAAACGTACCAAGTAACGCAAGCGGCACAATGACATAAATCCAATCCACTTTTTCAAGCCATTTTTTCATACTCTCTCCTCCTATTTATCCTCGTAATGCTCCAGAAAATGATGTTTTACACCATCTTTTTTATAAGCAATTACCGTATCTAGATTTACATTTTCCACACTCTTAAAAATATTTCCCTCAATAAAAGGATTTGTCTTCTTCAAGTCATGAATCAGATTTTTAATTTCCAGTCGTTTCGAGCGGGTTTCCTCATTATCGCATGTTGTACAAGTGTCCGTAAATTTGCACGCACACTGAATAAACTTCAAATCATTGTAGTCGCGCCACGCCTTAATGTCATCTTCACGAACAAGATACAACGGACGAATCAACTCCATCCCCTCAAAATTTGTGCTGTGAAGTTTCGGCATCATCGTCTGCACCTGCGCCCCATAGAGCATTCCCATCAAAATTGTTTCGATTACATCGTCGTAATGATGCCCAAGTGCAATCTTATTGCATCCAAGTTCTCTCGCAAAATTATACAAATGACCTCTCCGCATACGGGCGCACAAATAACACGGCGATTTCTCAATATGGTAAACCGAATCAAAAATATTCGATTCAAAAATCGTAATCGGCACATGCAGAATTTTCGCATTGTTCTCAATCACCTTGCGGTTTGCCTCGCTGTAGCCGGGGTCCATAACAAGAAATTTTACATCAAATTCAAACTTGCTGAAACGTTTCAAGTCCTGAAAGCATTTCGCCATCAACATCGAATCTTTTCCGCCGGAAATGCAGACCGCAATTTTATCTCCCGGTTTTACCAATTCATACTGCGTAACCGCTTTCGTAAACTTCGACCAGATATTTTTTCGAAATTTTTTATGAAGACTCCGCTCCACTTCTTTCGCCTTGTCAACGGCAGCATCTTGTTCTTCCATTTGACGAAAACGTGCCAAAAGCCACGAAGCATAGCCGCCCTGAAGGCTCACGGCATCGAATCCTTCTTCACAAAGTTTTTCCGCAACACCGATACTGGTCTCGCCTCTGCTGCAGCAAATAACAAGTTTTTTTGTCTTATCCACCTCAGGACTTGCCGAAATTTCATCTTTATCTAAATGCAACGCTCCATCTATGGCACCTCTAGCCACTTCCTGCTCACCGCGAATATCAATAATCTGATAAGTTTCCGGGTTCATTGCAAATAATTCATCTACTGTAATACTCATATTAACGCCGCTCACTTTCCGTCTGACACAAGTCTTTAACCACCTCACCGGCAATAATAAGCCCCGCAACCGAAGGTACAAATGCTGTACTTCCCGGAATATCCCGGCGCTCCGTGCACTTATGCTTTGCCCCCGGCGGACAGATGCAGTTTGTCCGGCAGCTGATTGCCATGTCCTCAATCGGGCGTTTCGGCTGTTCTTCCGAATACACCACCTTGAGTTTCTTCACACCGCGTTTCTTCAACTCGCGCCGCATTACTTTTGCCAGCGGACACACTTTTGTTTTATAAATATCTGCAACACGGAAACCGCTCGCATCTAGCTTATTACCGGCACCCATACTGCTGATAATCGGTGTATTTGTCTCCTTCGCACGCAGGATTAACTCAATCTTTGCCGTCACCGTATCAACCGCATCAATCACGTAGTCATATTCCTCAAACGGAAATTCTGCTGCATTTTCCGGCAAAAAGAAGCACTTATGAACATTTACGACAGCATCCGGGTTGATATCTAAAATTCGTTCTTTCATAACATCAACCTTGTACTGTCCAACTGTTTTCCTCGTAGCAATAATCTGCCGGTTCAGATTCGTCAGACAGACTTTATCATCATCAATCAAATCAAATGTAAACACGCCGCTGCGAACAAGCGCTTCACATACATAGCCACCGACACCGCCAATTCCGAAAACCGCCACTCTGGCATTTTTCAAGCGTTCCATACCTTCTTTTCCCAACAATAATTCCGTTCTTGAAAACTGTGTCAGCATCTTAGTTTCATCCTTTTCTTATCGCAACTGTTTCCGCATCTGTAAATACATTGTATACCGGGTTAATTCGTACAAAATACTCCGAAAGTCCCAGTTTCTTTCCAATATTTGTTTTCAAATCTTCCTTGTTTTGATCTGTCAGATTATTATAAGTAATCGGGTAAACCGATCCAGGCCCGCTGTTTTTCCATGCAATGCACTGAATTGCGCGTCCCATGCCGCTGAGTGTGTTATTTTTAATCGAAACATTCACACCGCCACTCACCAAAATACCACGGGTATCACTTTTTCCTTTTTGCTTTACATTGGAAATAACATTGTTCTCCAACACAGAATCTGACCAGTTCATCACGCGTACCGGCGAATCCCAGAGCATATTTTCAATGCGGTTATTTCGCAAAACAATGTTCTTATGATAAATCTGCTCTTCACCGTTGGCACTGTATTTATGAGTTCCAATCGCACGTCCCAGATTCGAGAATTTGCAGTTTGCAATTGTCACATTCTGATTTGGTGTCTTGTCATACGTGGACCAGTCATTGTGGAATCCCTGCGTTTCGCGGTCAGGCGTATCCAGATTGATTGCCTCTTTTACATAATCTGAATTTTTCTTCACATTTTTAAAAGTGCATCCGGTAACCGAAACATTTGCAGATGCATCCATTTCAATGAAATGTCCTACATTTACATTTTTAAAATTAATTTTTTCAATCGTCACGCCATCATTATGTGCTACATCAAAAGCAATGCCGTATTTCATGTATTTCATGTCAATTGAAACACCGCCTTTGCCGACAAAGTGAATGTTTTTCTCACCATTATAGGCACTGTAAACGCCTTTCTTTTTCGCATTTGATGGGCGAATCAACTGGAACAGCGTAATCGCTGCCGGCATCTTTTTCTTATTCGTCTTCGTTCCTTTTACAATTTTAACGCCCTTTTCAAAAATAATCGTAACATTCGATGGCACATGAATGGTATTGGTAATGGTGTACGTTCCCTTTTTCAAAATAAGCGTTCCTTTTCCTTTTTTCTGGAATTTCTCCATATAGGAACGAATGGTAAAATACATCCTTGTTTTTTTATTATATAAGGAAGATTTTGTAAACTTCGATGCTTTCAACGGCTTGCTTTTAGCTGTGATTTTATACACCTTGCCCTGTTTATAATCTTTCGCTTCCGTTTTTACCGTGCAGACGCTCATGGCAAGTACAAAAAAAAGTGCTGCCATCAGCATATGAAGTCCTATCTTTTTTCCTTTTTGATTTCTCATGTAGTTCATCCTCTCTTTTTGACTTTTTATACAAAATCTGCTATCGTGTAAGATAGTTGCTTAATGTTTTTACGGTTGACAAGGAGATAACAATGTCAAATTTACGCTCACATCTTACCAAAAGCGATTTTATATTAATTTTATTTTTATTATTCATCGGCATCGGCATTACCGTCTGGATTTATTATCCAAAATCCACACCTGCCTCAACCGTTGAAGTCCGTGAAAATGGAAAATTGATTCTATCCTTACCCCTGTCAGAAAACACAAAACAAACGATTCGCTGTACAGACGGAGGAAGCAATCAACTCCTTATTCAGGATGGCGCCGTTACTATGACGGATGCAGACTGTGATGACAAAACCTGTGTTAAAACCGGCTCAATCAAAGAAAACGGACAGTCGATTGTCTGTCTGCCACACCGTCTTGTCATAACCATTACGGATTCTTCTTCGGATTCTGCACCGGATGCTATTGTACGATAATATCAAACAGGAGGCTTATATGAAACCGCACATCCACACAATCACTGAACTTGCTATTTTTACCGCCATCGCTTTCATATTCAGTTATATTGAAAGTCTTTTTCCGCTTCCTATCCCATTTCCGGGAATCAAACTGGGGCTTGCCAATCTGGTTATTGTACTTGTTTTGTATAAAAATGGCTTCTGCCAGGCGCTTACCGTAAGCATTGTACGAGGACTGTTAAATGCTTTTACCTTTGGCAGTCTGTTCGGATTTCTATACAGCCTCGCCGGAAGTGTACTTAGTCTTATTATCATGAATTTGTTGAAAAATAAAAACCGCTTACACATTTCCGCTTTCGGAGTTAGTATTGCAGGCGGAATTACACATAACATCGGGCAATTTGCTGTAGCCGCATGGCTTGTGGGTCCTTCTGCCATCCTTCCTTATTTTCCTTTTTTGTATTTCTCCGGCTTAATTGCCGGCGGTCTGATTGGTGCCTTTGTTCTGCTTTGCCGACAAAGAATCCCACTCTTTAGCAGTACGAATTAAACAGCATACCGCTAAATGCAGATGCCTGATAAGCAGTTCCAATGTCGCTCTGATATAAATGCGCATAACTATAAACTTTCTTATCCACATACTCCATCGGATTCATACTCATCTGTTCTGCTTTCGATGCCAAATCCGTAATAAATTTCTCCGGTACTTTTATCTCTGCCTCATCTGAAAATGACAAAAAGCCATCGGAATCAATCGCAATTCCGGATTCAAACAATTCTGCCGTGTGTCCCTCCACAAGATAGCGCAGCTCACCACCCGGTCTCGACGGCTTATGATTTTCCTCGCCATACTCGTCACTGCGTTTGAGCAGACCATTGTACAACGACAAGACGCGGTTCATGTTATCCTCCACGTCCTCACTTCGCCCATTAAGCACATCCTGCGAAGCTTCCGAAAGTTCCATCGACATTTCCTTCACATTCAGCGCATACGCCTGCGTGTCCGCAGAAAGTTTCACCATAACAAGCGGATTCGCATTATTCAGGCTGACAATGCTTTTATATTTATTTTTTAATTCTCTTTTGTTGTGAATACTGTTTTTTGGTGACACTTCCGGCAGGAAGCCCCCAAGATATAAATTATATGCCGCTATCATAACCATCACGCCTTCCGTGGCTGTTCAAATTTCTTCTCTTATGTGTAATCATAAGTCTAATGATTCATTATCATTGTAAATCATTTTTCTGCAAAATGCAAATAAAATCTCCTTTTGTCCAAAAGCAGAAAAAGACACCGTTTCAGACCACGATGTCTTTTTCTTTTCGTATATTACACGATATTTGCTTTTTTGCCAAGTCCCTTTCCCTGAAACAATTTCCGGTATTTTTTTAGTTTTTTCTTTGGAACCTGAATTTTTAATTTAACATTTGTTTTTTTGAATGCCTGCTTACCGACCTTTGTTATCTTTGTTGACAAAACCTTTATTTTCTTTAATTTTGACATTTTGTAAAACGCTTTTTTGCAAATTCCGGTTACGGCATATTGATACCCTTTATAAGAAACTGTCTTGGCTATCGTAATACTTTTCTTTGTCTTGTTTGCCACTCCGAGAACGGATACCGTCTTTACCTTTCCGGAAGACGTTGTAATTACATATTTCACCCCACCTTTTTTGATTATGGTTCCTTTTTTCGGAAGTTTTGTCTTTGCGGCAGGTGTACCGGCAACCGGCTGACTGACACCTGGTTCTTCTGTCTGTTTTGGTGCTTCTGTCTGTTTCGGTGCTTCTGTTGGAGCAGCGGTTGGTGTTGCTGTCGGAAGCGGTGTTGGTGTTGCATCCGGCACTGACTTTTCAACAAGTGACGTTTGTGCTGTCATAAGTCCAACCGTACATTTTTGAACCTGTTCCCCGGTTACCGCCGGCGTAATTATCGCTTGTTCACCAGCCAAAATTGCATTTTTTAACGCAGTTGCCGATACCTCTTCATACTTGGCTGCATCAATTTTTTTCGCCTTTTCTAATTCATCCTTTAGAAAACCAACCAGCTCGTCTATTGTCACAAATTCTCCTGTCATAACGGCATTTTCCGCATGCATAACAAATGAAGAACCATCCAGTGCTTCCTGCTTTCCATTTACCGTAAAGGAACCTATTTTCAAATAGTATCCTTCATCTGCCTTTACACTTACCTTTACAATGTCACCAGCATGATATGTGGATTTTTCTCCACATATCTGACCATACTTCGTATTTGTATCCATGGAAACTTCATATGCTGTAATCATTTTATTATACACAACATCTGCCCAGCGTTTTCCGTGTTCAATCAAACCAAGTTTGCTCAGATGAAGATTATCCGTGTGTCGATACTCACCCTGTAAATCATCAGTCGTTGGTCCCACAAAAATAGTTTCATCGTTGCAGGCCGCACGCTGGGTCTCTTTCATGGATTCCATTTTCTTCGTATTATTGTAATTGCTCCATGCATAGGAAACCTGCGCAATGCACCAATTCAAATTATATCCGGCATCTTCTCTTGTCTGTGCAATTAACTGCTGTAAAGAAGTCAGATATTTTTCGCGCTTTGTTCCATCCGTATCAGCCTCTCCCTGGTGAAGCAAAAAAGCACGATACCCATATGGCTTCAAATCATTAATTGCATTTTTAATTGCAAAATAATGTTTTGTACGAAGTTCCTCAATTTTAGCAGAACCAACACCCGTTGATACAAAGCCAACCGGAACACCAGTCTTCTGTGTCAGGGCGTCTCCCATGGAAGGCCATGCGGAGCCACCGCCATTACCGGTATTAAATCCACTTTCACTCGGCTGACTGTCCTCACAATGCTGCCACGTGTTAGTATTCGGATTATATGCTGATACTAAATCTGATTGAGCAGTTGTTTTTTCGCCTCCAAAGTTACAGGAATTTGACTGTCCACCGGTAATAAAAACTTCACCGACTCCGACTTTTTCTACTGTTTTACTCTCACTTCCCGCATTTACAATCAATGTATACCAGCCACCTCCAGGTACATTTGCAATACTTCCTTCATATGTATTACCTTCCCCTTTGGTTAAAACCGCCGTTTTTCCTAATTCTTTATCTCCGTCATAAAGTTTTGCCGACACCTCCCCGGTTCCACTGTACTCAATAGAAACCTTTACGTTGGCATAATTGTTATTGTCCCTTTGATAAATTGCGCGCTCGGTAGGAATTTTAACCTCCAATTTTTCCGCCGCTTTTCCCGACTGCGGCGCAAAACAAATCCCCGCCATCATTGCCATCGTAATCACCGACCATTTCATGATTTTTTTTAATTTCATTAATACTCTCGCTTTCCTTTGATAACGAAAGAGACCTGCAAAAAGAGCAGGTCTCTTTCATCGCAAATACTATTTTACAAATGTTATCTTAGTAATCGTCACAGAGCCTGCGTACCCTGCCTTTCCGGCATTGATTACAACAAACGGTTCTGTACCCTCTTTTTGTTTTACATTGGAAAGATTTACCTCAAAATATCCTTCTGATGTAACACCATACTTAGGATCTGTTACATCTACACCATTCACTTTATGACCAACAATTCCGTGGAATTCGAAAGCCGGATCGGATGCTGTAAATTCAATCTGGCATTTTGAATATTGATTGAAATCAATATCACTCGGAAGCATAACTTTTGCTGTTGGAGCCCACTGTGCCAGTCCGCTTTCCACATAACTTACAGCCTTTGGAAGTTCCGACACAAGACTATCGTCTCCTGCTGTTACCGACAGATACGTAAATGTTCCTTTAAATCCGGCAGTTCCTGTGCCTACATGAACATAAACCTTATCATCCGCACCGATTTTCTTCATGTCATCAGCAGTCAATGTTAGATTTACCTCGCCGCCTGTCTTGCCATAGTAATCTTTAATTGCCGGGGAATTCCATTTGTCACCGGTCTTTAATCCAATGTTAAATCTCTGTGTATCTTTTACGTCAGTATCTCCTTCCATCGCTGTGTACTTTATCGAAATAGTTGTTCCTTCTTTACTCAATTTTGACTTATCAATCTCAAAAATTCCCATAGAAGCATACAGAGCAAATCCATTAGGTACATACGTATAAGATGCACCTGCTCCTAAATCATCACCTTCTAAAACAAGGTCAGAAGCAACAACTTTAACAATATATTTACCATATGTAACAATGCCGGTGTCCGTTGTAATTGTTGCTTTAATCGTTGCCGTTCCTTCTCCAACTGCCGTTACTGTTGCCGATGCGCCACTTGCACTAACCGTTGCTACCTCTTCATTGGAGCTTGTCCAAACAATATCACCGGTCACCGCACATCCAGTAGTGCTTACACTGGCATTTAAATCAAGAGTATCTCCCTCTTCCAAATCAAGTCCTGCCGCACTTCCTGTCGCTGTTACCACAACCGCAGCACTTCCGCTTGCCACACCAGGTGTTGGTGTCGGCTCTTCCGGTTCTGGTGGTGCAACTGTTGGTTCCGGCACATCATCTTTTCCCATAAGAATAATGGAATAAATATTAAAATTGCGATTTGGTAAATCGTCACCATCCGTATGATATGCATTGTATTTCAAGCGAATACCGTAAGCAAGTGTTCCCTCTGCCAAAGCAGCTGCCAAAGCATCACTAATCTGGAATTCAAACACTTGTGCTTTACCGGCTTCTGTAATAGCACTGTACTCACTGTAGCCATCAAATACGTCAATTCCACCACCCCATACATTTGCCGGATTGCTCTTAAGCAATTCACAAACAACAGGTGTATCTGCTGCATCTGATGACGCTACAATACGAATGGATTTGTATTTGGATAAATCAATTCCGGACTTGTCTGCATTGGTCCAGTATGCTACACCACCACCGCTAAATTCTCCGGTCGATGTATAGCTTACACCATTTCCTTCATAATAAGTAATGGTATCTTCCAATACTGAATTCTGACCGTATTCATTTTCTTTTGTCAGGTCAATTTTAACATCGTTTTCACCAAGATCCGGAAGTGGCATTGGTGTCGGTGTTAAAGTTGGCTCTGCCGACGGTTCTTCTGTCGGCGTTGCAGTAGGCGTTGCCGACGGTTCTGTTGTTGATGTTGTTGTCGGTGTCGCTGTTGGCTCTTTTACCGGTTCTTTTGTTGGACCATTCGTCGGACCGTTTGTCGGTTTGTTTGTCGGTTTGTTTGTGGTCTTAGCCGGTTGTGCGGTAACAACAACTTTTTTTGCACTGCTTACTTTCACCGTAATCGTCTTTTTCACTTTTTTCTTTCCATTCTTCATTTGAACGGAAATTTTTGCAGTTCCTTTTTTTAAACCTTTAATTGTTGCTCCTTTTTTTGATTTCTTTGTGAGTTTAACAATTTTGGCTGCTTTTTTTGTTACTTTCCAAGTAACTTTTTTTGCATTTTTTACTGTCACCCTTTTGGTTTTCCCCACTGTAACGGAAACCTTTGTTCTACTCAATTTTGGTTTTTTTGCTTTTGCATCTGCAGATACACCCGACATCTGTGACACAAGCATACCGGCCGCCAACAATAAGGCAAGGCCTTTGGCATGTGAAGTTTTTGCTACATTTCTTTTCATGATTTTCAATTCCTCCTTTTTGACTTTTCCATCAAAACCCCAAAAAAGCAAAATACTGCCCTTGTTTTCACAATGACAGTATTTTTAGTTATAAGAGTTTGTTTTGAGGGAAAGTAAATATTGATTTACTTGAGTACAAGTATAACTCACTTTCCACAGCAAATCCATGATATATCTTGAACGAAAATTGATTTATCATGCACACTTTACGGCCGAACCAAATGTTCTTTACGATAATGGCTTGGAGAACATCCTTCATGCTTTTTAAATTGGCGGCAAAAATGCTCTACATTGCGATATCCACACTGCATACTAATCTCACCAACATCAAAGTCACTTCGAACCAAAAGCATCTTTGCCCGAACCATCCGACTCTCAATCACTTCTGAAATACATGAAATATTTGCGAAATTTTTATACATTTTCTGAAGCGAGCGTGGACTTAGATTTACCCGCTCTGCCATCATTTCCAACGTCCAGTCATATTCCGGATGTGCATAAATATCCCCGCGCAGTTTTTCTAAGAGCGGCTGATACCTGGAGCCATGCTTAGAAAATGCATAATCATGAAACCAGTGGAAAATAATATGCATTAAATCCGAAATAATATATTCTTCACTTTTACGATGCCAATAATTCTCACAGGCAACCATATGCCAATAAACAAGAAAATAGTCATAATTTAAACAGAAAATAGGAACTCCAAACGGCACATAGCCTTCCGCAAACAAAGGTTCATCACAATCAAATCGTATCCATGTGTATGTTAATCTTCCTTCTTTCGCATGATAATGAACTCTCTGACCGGGCTTATAAATAATTCCGGTATGTGCCGGGTATGGACGCATCTCGCCATCCACTTCTATCATCGTATCGTTTTCAAACAACATCATCTCATACTCACCTTCAGCAAATACAAGATTATCCTCAAACCCCTCCGGCATACATTCACGTTCGACTGCATATATAATTCGAAACATGTATTAAACACCTCCTCAACTATTAGTGCTATTATAACATGTCCTTTTGAATTATAGCAATACAAAAGAAACAGCACACCACAATCTTTTATGGTATGCTGTCCTTTTATACATCTACAAAACAATACTATTACTTTTTAAAGCTCCAAGAATCCATACGAACATCTAACATATCAAACTCAAAATAAATGGTATGCTTCCCTGTCAACTTTTTACCGAGTTTCTTTGTAACCGTCTGGTAAGAATCCGATGTGGAATCCCCAAGCTTCATGGTAATTTCAGATGCTCCATCCGTTCCAAAATCAACATCCGCTACACCAATATAAGCACCAAGCTTTCCATTGTATACCGAATAATTTACGTTCCAGTCTTCATTGGACGCTTTTTCAGCATTAATCACAGTTCCAATCGAATCAGCCATCGCAAATGTTTCTGCCTCAACCGTTTCATAAGGATTGATTGTACCAACCGATGATACACCGGTCTTTGTCATCTTTGTATCGGCAATTGTTCCATCCGCATTTGTAAAATCTCCATTGTCACCAAGATTTAACTCATTTACATAAGTCGTACGGTAATCCTGTTTCGTACCGACTGCTATTGTGTCTTTCTTCGTATGATAAAATGCATACAGTTTACCATTAAACTGTGTAAAACAGTGATGGTTATTACCGGTTACTCCAAAATATGTACCCGGATTTTTCAAAACACAGCCAACATATTTAAAGTCACCCATTGGGCTGTCACTTACCATTACCGCAATGTTTGCCGTCGGGCAGTCTGCACGGTCAATGGTAACACCGTCAATGCTTCCGGTCCAGTTTGTGCAGTAACTGTAATAATACTTATCTCCGATTTTGTTAATACCGGAATCTTCAAACATGAATGGTGCATCAATCGTTTTTGCATCCCCATCTACACTAGTCATATCGTCACTAAGTTTTACAACTCGTGCACATTTAGGATTGCGGATAAAGTCTTCTTTCTTTCCATCGGTATTACCAATACCACCAAAATAAAGGTAGCCGGTTCCGTCATCGTCAACCAAAACTGCCGGGTCAAAGAGCCATCCAATTTCAGATTCTGCACAGCCGGTAATAGAGCGGTCAATAATTGGTTTTCCAATCGGATCCGTCCAAGGACCGGTTGGGCTGTCTGCCGTCAATACACCAATACTGCTTGCGTTGTTCGCAAAATACAGGAAGAATTTCTCTTTGCCGTTAATCTTCTTATGACATACTGCAGGTGCCCATGAATTTGCCGACCATTTCGCAGCTCCTTTGTTTCCGGATACTGCAATCGTTCCATGATCTGTCCAGTTTACCATATCCGCAGAAGAATAGCAGTTCAATGATTTAATTTTGCTGTAGTTATTATCTGCATTAGCTGCTGCCTCGTACTGCTGAGAATCATTTGTTCCATAAACATACACTCTTCCGTTGTATTCCATCGCCCACGGATCCGCTGTCAAACGGGAGGTCATAATCGGATTACCGATTTTCCCTTTAACAAGTCCTGTACTAAGATCCGGAACGCCTGCATCTTTATCCGCTGTTTTTGCAACTCCTGTCATGGTTACCTCATCCAGGTAAAAGTCCATATCATTATTGGATTGGTACACAGACTGCCAGTAAATCAAGATCGTTCCCGTGTGCTCCGGCACCTTCATAGTTGCCTCACATTTTGTCCATGTAGAATCCAAAAGTTCAACGGACGTAATTGAATCGTAATGAGTGGACTCATCATCCCCTACATACTGCACGGAAAGATCCAATTTCTGAGTCTCGCCTGTTTCCTGCTTTGCATAAAAAGAAATCGCATATTCATTGTCTGTTTCAACCAAAGAAGAAACATCAATTGAAGCACCATGCCAGTCATCTGTACGTCCTGTTACTTTAGCGCTTTTCTTTGTGTTATTTGCTCCATCATCAACAACTGAAATAGAAGCTGAACCACGAGGAGCGATTGGCTCATATTCGCCCTTTTCCATGTCCGCATTAACAAGCACTGCCGGTGTTGGTTCCGGTGTAGCATCTGCTGATTTTGTCGGCTCCGGTGTCGGCATATGTCCAAATCCGTCTGCCTCTGCAACCAAATTAGAATCCTTAATTTCGTCCGTATACACTTTTACCGATGTGCCTTTTACAACAGGTGTCGGTGTTGCTTTTGCCGGATTTGGCTTTTCTGTTGCTTTCGCTGTAGCCTTTGCCGTAGGTTTTGTCGTATTTACTACGTTTTTATCCGGTCCTTTTTTCCTCGTCACTGTTACCTTAACAGTTCCAAGTTTTCTGGATTTTCCGTTCTTTTTAACTTCTTTTACCGTAATCTTGGCTGTTCCCTTCTTCTGACCGGTCACAACACCCTTTTTCGATACTTTGGCAACCTTTTTCTTGTTACTCTTAAATGTGTACTTGCAGGCTTTTTTCTTGTTTGCAATTTTAATTGTTTTCTTCTTTCCTACTGTAACACTAATTTTCTTTGTCTTTAATTTTGCTTTTTTCGCTTTTGCCCCCGCATCCGGCGCTGTCATCCCGCCAAGTGTCATTGACAAAGCTAAAATCCCCGATAAAACAACTCCACTAACTCGTTTCCATTGTTTCATGGCAGTTCCTCCTTTACATTATATAGTTATTATATTGCATTTATGGTAGCACAAAAAGAAGTCCCCTGCCATGATGATAAACGTATTATTTTTGATATATTCGGCACACTCATTTAAGCAGCAACATCGGATTTACCGCGGTTTTATTCTCCTTCACTTGAAAATAAAGGTTTGTTCCTTCTTCTTTATAATACTTTGTCGGCTCTGCAATTTTCCCGAGGACCTGTCCTTCCGAAACCATATCACCTTTACTTACAGAAACATCTTTTAACTGTCCATAAACAACTGTAAAACCATCACCAATTGATATCGAAACCGTACGACCGGTTTCTTCAGAAGTTTCCACCGATTCCACGATACCATCCGCACTCGCTTTTACATCCATTCCTTCTTTGGCTTCTAAAAGAAGTGCCGGATTTGTGCGGTACTGTGCCAGTGTCTTAAAATATACCACTTTGTCTGCACTGTACTCCATCAGCACATCGCCTTTTATTGGCCAGGAAAGGCCCTCTTCCTGATTAAACGATAATTGCTTTTTCGCAGGTTTTGCATTGGTCTGTACAGATTTTTTCTTACGTTTCTTTGTTTTCTTTTCTTTTACCTCGGAATTTGCATGATTGCTGGACGCTTCTTTCGTCTCCGGTGTTGCCGCCGCGGTCGCCTGCGGGGGATTACTCGCCGAAGCCACCGGCTCCTTTTGTTCACTGCGGTTCATATTGATGCATAACGCCGCAAAGGCGCCAATTGCAGCAATGCCACAAGCTAATGATATATAGAATCCTTTTTGTTTAAAAAACATACTATCACCTCACAAAAATTGTTTGATGATAGTATGTTCGATTTTAAAATAATTTATTCAATTTTATTACAAAGTAACTTTCTCCAAATGCCAAATCTCTTTCGCATATTCTTCGATGGTGCGGTCGGAAGAGAATTTACCGCATTTAGCAGTCTGGAGCATTGCCATCTTCGCCCATCGCTCCTCATCACGGTATGCTTCTTCTACTTTCTTCTGTGCCGCCTCATAAGAACGGAAGTCTTTCAAAATAAAGTACTGGTCCGCACGCTCATAGCCGTTTGTCTCAAGCAGAGAATTGTAAATCTCACGGAACAAATCAAGATTTTCAGGGGAATATGTTCCATCAATCAACTGGGTAAGCACGGCACGGATATCCGAATCCATGTTGTAAATTTCTTTCGGATCATACTGGTTATTATGCTCGAAATCAATTACTTCCTGTGAGGAAAGGCCGAAGATAAAAGCATTTTCCTCGCCTACTTCTTCTACGATTTCAACATTGGCACCATCCATTGTTCCGAGGGTCGGTGCACCATTTAGCATAAATTTCATATTACCGGTACCGGATGCCTCTTTACTTGCAGTTGAAATCTGCTCTGATACATCAGCAGCAGCAAAAATGATTTCTGCATTGGACACACGGTAGTTTTCAATAAATACAACTTTGATTTTCCCTTCAATTGAAGCGTCATTGTTTACTACATCAGCAACACTGTTAATCAGTTTGATAATTGCCTTTGCACGGCGGTATCCGGCAGAAGCTTTCGCACCAAAAATGAAAGTACGAGGATACATATCCATACCCGGATTTTTCTTCAACTGATTATACAAATACATAACATGCAAAATGTTAAGCAGCTGGCGCTTGTACTCATGCAGACGTTTTACCTGTACATCGAAAATCGAATGAGGGTCTACTTCAACACCATTGTGCTCCTTAATATACTTCGCAAGACGAACTTTATTCTGGAATTTGATATTCATAAATTCCTGCTGTGCTTTTTTATCATCCACAAAAACAGAAAGTTTATCAATTTTAGACAAGTCTGTAATCCACTCATCACCGATTTTGTCCGTTACCCATGCAGCAAGTTTCGGATTGCCATGAAGCAGGAAACGACGCTGTGTAATACCATTTGTCTTGTTATTAAATTTCTCCGGCATCATTTCATAGAAATCTTTTAATTCCTGATGTTTCAAAATTTCCGTATGAAGCCTTGCCACACCATTTACCGAAAATCCGGCAGCGATAGCAAGATGTGCCATCTTGACCTGACCATCATAAATAATTGCCATACTTTTTACTTTATCCTGATTATCCGGGTACTTTGCCTGAATCTCATTCTGGAAACGACGGTTAATTTCCTCGGTAATCTGATAAATTCTAGGAAGCAGACGGGAGAATAACTCAAGCGGCCATTTTTCCAATGCTTCCGCCATAATTGTATGGTTTGTATAAGCACAGGTACGGGTTGTGATATCCCACGCATCATCCCACTCAAGACCATATTCATCTAACAAAATACGCATCAATTCAGGTACTGTTACCGTTGGATGGGTATCATTTAACTGGAAACATACTTTTTCCGGAAGACCATGAATATCATTGTGGTTTTCCATATACTTCATAATCGCGCGCTGCACGCTTGCCGATACAAAGAAATACTGCTGTTTCAAGCGAAGCTCTTTTCCTGCCATATGGTTGTCATTTGGATACAGTACTTCACAAATAGTACGGGCAAGGTTCTGCTGCTCAACTGCCTTCTGATAATCACCTTTATCAAAAGAATCCAGATTGAAAGTATCAATTGCCTCAGCATCCCAGATACGAAGTGTGTTTACAATGTGGTTTCCGTAACCGACAACCGGCAAATCATAAGGCACTGCCATTACGGACTGATAATTTTCCTGTACAAAACGATCCCTTCCGGTCTTTTCGTCTTTCCTTACCGTTACATAACCGCCAAAACGTACTTCAACGGCATATTCCGGACGCTTCATCTCAAATGGATTACCATCTTTTAACCAGTCATCCGGTGCTTCAATCTGGAAACCATTTTCGATTTTCTGCTTGAACATACCATATTTGTAGCGGATACCACAGCCATAAGCCGGATAACCAAGTGTAGATAAGGAATCCAAAAAGCAGGCTGCCAGACGTCCAAGACCACCATTACCAAGAGCTGCATCCGGCTCTTCATCCTCAAGCAAGTCTAAGTTTACACCCATCTCGTCAAGTACCTCGCGTACAACTTTGTCCTCTTTGAGGTTGATAATCATGTTACCAAGTGCACGACCCATCAAAAACTCCATGGACAAATAGTAAACTGTCTTCACATCCTTTTTCTCATAGGCTTTGTGCGTTGCCATCCAGTCATCAACTACGATATCTTTGACTGCATAAGAAACTGCCTGAAACAACTGCTGTGGAGTTGCCTCTTCAACCGAACGGCGGAACAACAATTTCATATAGTTCGAAATGTTATTCTTCAATTCCTTTTTCTTTTCCTTTTCCGTTACAAATACCATAAATTACCTCTCTTTCTGTAACAAACTCTTCGTTACGCTTCCACTTTTGCAACACCCAGTGTAACAGCCTCACCGTTAATTTTCCAATCTGCGGTGTAACCTTCTGCTTTATCCAAAATAACCTCATCGGCCAAAACATCAGCTTTAATCTGAGATTCATTTGTTTTGATGATTTCTTTAATCTTATCATTTCCCTGCTCGTAAACACGGATATGGTCAACCACTTCAAAACCGGCATCTTTACGCATGGTCTGAATTTTACTGATAACCTCACGCACAAATCCTTCCTCGATCAACTCCGGTGTCAGGTTTGTATCTAATACAACGGTAATACCGTGATCTTCCTCGCTCACATAGCCATCCATCTGTGCTGTTTCTACCAGCAAATCCTCTGTTGCCAGCACTTCATCTACGCCGCCAACCGTAACAGTTACTTCACCGGAAGCATTCAACGCATCCATCGTAGCATTGCCATCTAATCCGGCAAGAACTTCTTTCAATTCGTTCAAACGGCGTCCGAAACGGCGTCCGAGAGTACGAAGCTGCGGCTTAAACTGATATGTCGTAAATTCTTTTGTATCATTGGTAAATACAACTTCTTTTACATTCAGCTCATCTGCAATGATTTCTTTATAGAAATCGGACAATTCGCCTTCTGCCTTTACATACATTTTTCCAATTGGCTGACGGTTTTTGATATTTGCTGTATTACGGCATGCACGGCCAAGAACAACAATGTCCAAAAGCTGTTTCATCTGTGTCTCAAGTTCTTTGTCAATCCATTCTTCCTTAACTTTCGGAAAATCACACAAATGAATACTTTCCGGTGCTTTTGAATCCAGATTGCACACGAGATTCTGATAAATGCTCTCGGTCATAAATGGAATCATCGGAGCTGCTGCCTTACTGATTGTTACAAGTGCCGTATACAAAGTCATGTAGGCATTCATTTTATCCTGCTCCATGCCTTTTGCCCAGAAACGATCACGACAGCGGCGCACATACCAGTTACTCATATCTTCCACAAAACTCTGCAGTGCTTTTGCGGTCTCCGGAATTTTGTAGTTGTCAAGGTCCTCATCAACTTCTTTAACCGTCGAATACAGACGGGACAAAAGCCAGCGGTCCATAATCGAAAGCTTATCATATTCTAATGTATGCTCGGTTGGATTAAACTGATCAATCTCCGCATACAACACATAAAAGGCATATGTGTTCCACAGTGTACCCATGAATTTACGCTGTCCTTCGGTAACTGCTTTTCCATGGAAACGGTTCGGCAGCCATGGTGCACTGTTTACATAGAAATACCAGCGGATTGCGTCTGCTCCATAATTTTCCAAAGCATCAAACGGATCTACGGCATTTCCTTTACTCTTACTCATCTTCTGTCCATTTTCATCCTGCACATGTCCAAGAACGATTACATTCTCATAAGGTGCTTTGTTGAAAAGCAAAGTGGATTCTGCCATCAGTGAATGGAACCATCCACGTGTCTGGTCAACCGCTTCGGAGATAAACTGGGCCGGGAACTGTTTCTCAAACACGTCTTTATTTTCAAATGGATAGTGATACTGTGCAAATGGCATCGCACCGGAGTCAAACCAACAGTCGATTACTTCCGGTACACGGTGCATAACTTTTCCACAATCCGGACAGGTAAAGGTTACTTCATCAATATATGGACGGTGAAGTTCTACCTCAGCGGCTTTCGGATCGCCGGCACGCTCTGCCAGTTCTTTTCTTCCGCCGATACATTCCTGATGTCCACAGCCTTCACACTCCCAGATGTTTAATGGAGTTCCCCAATAACGGTTACGGGAAATTGCCCAGTCCTGAATATTCTCTAACCAGTTTCCAAAACGTCCTTTTCCAATTGACTCCGGAATCCAGTTTACAGTATTGTTATTTTTAATCAAATCGTCTTTTACTGCTGTTTCACGGATATACCAGGATTCTCTTGCATAGTAAATCAGCGGTGTATCACAGCGCCAGCAGTGTGGATATTCATGCTCAAACTTCGGTGCATCAAACAACTGTCCTCTGGCATCTAAGTCTTTTAATACCTCAGGGTCTGCTTTCTTTACGAAAATGCCTGCAAATGGAGTCTCTTCTGTCAACTCACCTTTTTCATTTACAAACTGCACAAAAGGAAGGTCATAGTTTCTTCCCACATTGGCATCATCTTCACCAAATGCCGGTGCGATATGAACAATACCGGTACCATCGGTCATCGTAACGTAAGTATCACAAGTTACGAAAAATCCTTTTTTGTTCTGCTTATCAGCACACTCTTTCGCGCAGGCAAACAATGGCTCATATTCTTTATGCTCTAATACGGTTCCCGGGAAACTCTCTAACACTTCATAAGCCGGCTCATCATCTTTTGCCAGTTTACCAAGTACCGTATCCAAAAGATCCTGCGCCATATAATAAGTATAGCCATCTGCTGCTTTTACTTTACAGTAAGTATCATTCGGGTTTACACAAAGAGCCACATTACTTGGCAGAGTCCAAGGTGTCGTCGTCCATGCAAGGAAATAGGCATCCTCACCTGTCACCTTGAAGCGGACAATAGCAGAACGCTCTTTTACGGTTTTGTATCCCTGTGCAACTTCCTGTGCGGACAACGGTGTACCGCAGCGAGGGCAGTAAGGCACTATTTTAAATCCTTTATACAAAAGGTCTTTATTCCAGATTTCCTTCAATGCCCACCACTCAGACTCAATATAATTGTCATCATATGTGACATATGGGTCATCCATGTCAGCCCAGAAACCTACGGTATCGGAAAAGTCTTCCCACATACCTTTGTATTTCCAGACAGATTCTTTACACTGATTGATAAATGGTTCCATACCATATTCTTCAATCTGCTCTTTTCCATCCAGACCTAACAGTTTTTCTACTTCCAGCTCAACCGGCAAACCATGCGTGTCCCATCCGGCTTTACGCGGCACACGATAACCTTTCATTGTACGGTAACGCGGAATCATATCTTTGATAACACGGGTCAGCACATGACCAATATGCGGTTTTCCGTTCGCAGTTGGCGGTCCATCGTAAAACATATACGTTGGTGCCCCCTCACGCAGTTTAATACTTTTACGGAAAATATCTTTGTCCTTCCAAAACTTTTCTACTTCTTTTTCTCTCTCGACAAAATTCATGCCTGTTGATACTTTGTTATACATAATTACCTCCATAAAAATTGAATAAAAAAAGCTCCCATCCAACTAGGATGAGAGCCTAAGCTTTCATTATACCACCTGTCTTCTACGTCAGGACTGTGAGTGTTTCACAAACCGAACATATATCCTTTTAACGGGGAATACCGGCGCAGTCTACTGGATAAAAACCGTTCGACTTTGCAGCTAAGGAGTGATATTCGCCTATGCTTACTGGTGCCGGATTCTCACTATCGCCGGCTCACTGGAACACTTCCACACAGGGTACTGTCTCCGTCAACGCTTTTCTCTATGAGCATTTTCATGATAGTACGATTATTTGCAATTGTCAAGAGTTTGTTATTTCTTGCCATCCAAATCAAATTCACTGACAATCTGATTTAAATTGTTAGCACTTTCTTCGCTATCCTGCACAAATGTTCCGGTTGCCTCAATCTTCCGAACCATCTCAGAAGTTTTCTCTGCAATATCCGAAACACCGGTTGCCGACTCATTTACCGTCAGATTAATCTCTTCGATTGAATGAGAAATATCGGTAATCGCATCAACCAACGTAACAATTGAATGATTAATTTTGGTCATGCCATCTTCAAAAGCAGCAGCATCCTTGGAATACTTCTCGCCGACTTCCATAAATCCTTTGTAATCGCCAAGAACCGTATTTTCCAAAAAGTCCATTGCATTCTGTAAACAATCTACCATACCGCTTACTGCGTTATGTACCTCACCAATAATGCTGTCGATATCACCAACTGCATTCTGGGTCTGTGTAGCCAAAGCACCGATTTCGGTTGCTACAACGGCAAATCCTTTACCGGCCTCTCCCGCTCTTGCTGCCTCAATGGAAGCATTTAAGGCAAGGAGATTTGTCTGAGAAGAAATTTCCATAATATCATGTGTAAGTTCATTAATCTTCTCTACCGCTTCTGCCTGTTTCATCGCAACTTCCGTACGCTGTTTCACTTCTGCATACATTTCATCTGTACGTTTTCCGGCATTCTCCGTCGTTGTCTTTAACTGGTTCGCACGTTCCATTACTTCCGTTGACAGTGTAGCACCACTCTGTGAAAGTGCCTTGATACTTTCGGCATTTTCTTTTACGGTTGCAATCGTCTGATTTACTGTATCCGTTGCACTGGCTGCTTCTTCCATCGCTGCTGCGAGTTCTTCTGTCGTAGCCGAGTTATTATTACAGATGTCATTGACCTCTGACATATTCACAGTCAAGTCGGTAACATTATCACCCATTTTAATTCCTGCCTGGTCAATTAACGCTACCATCTCACGAAGTTTACTTCGCATCTGCTGTACGGCACGCGCCATCGCACCGGTCTCGTCCTTCATACGGACTAATTTCTCACCCTTTGCACTTTTTACAAAACTAAGTTTCGCCGTATCCTCAATAATTCCTGTCAAATCCTTAATTGGACGAATCATCGAACCACTGAAGAAAAATCCTGTAATTGCTGCATATAAAATTGCCGCAACAATCGCAATAATCATCATATACATCAAGCGGGTGGAATTGCTCTGCACTTCTTTATCTAAAACAGCCATTACCAATTTCATGCCATTCTTCAATGAAACAGCACTTACCATTTTCCTGCTTCCATCATAAGTGTACTCTTTTATTTCGCCCATCCTTCCGGCTTTCACAAATGAGGCCAGTTCGCCATCTACTTTCTGCAAATCCGTTCCCTGTTTTATATCCTTATGTGACAAAACTTTATTCGTTGAATCAACCAAGAAAGCATATCCGGAATCAAAACATTTGGCTTTGTCGGCAAGTTGTTTTAACTGATTAAAGTTGATATCCATGCCAACAACTCCGATTGCTTCATTGTCAATCATAATCGGAACAACATAGGAAATCATATATACATTCACGTTGGAATTTAAATACGGATCCATCCAAGTTGCCTTTCCATTTTTAACCGGAATATAATACCAGCCCACATGTTCTGCATCGTCTTTGTCAAAACTACTGAAATCTGTCGGTGTCAATGACTTAAAATCTGCATTCTCACTCTCTTTCGAAGCAAAAATACCGGATGTTGCTTCTGTAAATTCCGGATTATAGCGGATATAATAAGTCATCGCGCCCTTCGTGTTATTCGCACACTGAAGAGCTGTAGTCTCTAACGCCTCCGTACAGGAATCCACGTAGCTGCTGCTGCTTTTAAACTTGTCTACATCCTGAATCTGATTTTTTGTTACATCTGCAAGAGTGTTCACCGCAACTTCTACCTGTGAAAGCAGGTTGTCGATATCTTTCCCATACCCTTCACTCACTGTCGTTAATTTTTCTTTTGCATCACTGTTGGCAACCGCTCTCGAATTATAATATCCTATAATTCCGCAAATTAAAGCAGTTATAGCCGTTGTCCCTACCAATAGTAACAATATGCGAAATCGCAATGATTTTGATTTCATACACACGCTCCTCCTATCTCATAAGTAAAATCAATGTTATATTTATTTTACTGCTGATAAGGAAAAAATGCAATTATAACTTTACATATTCTTATTTTTATTTTTATTTTTTCTTGTGCTCTCCGGTAATTGAAAAAATGACCCATTCCGCAATGTTGCAGGCATGGTCTCCGATTCGCTCAAAGTACTTTGCAATCATAAGTAAATCCGTCGCACAAGCCCCCTCTTCCGGATTGCTGCGAATAAGAGAAATTACATCCTCTCTTGACTTAATAAATAAATCATCAATGATGTCATCATGCGCAATGACTTCTTTTGCTTTTTCCTCGTCTTTTTCTACGTATGCTTCCACACTCTGCACAACCATACAGGTCGTTTCTGCTGCCATCTTCCGAATATGCTCCATATCTCTTTTATACTTAGCATCAATTAAATGCAGCGTTACTTCCGAAATATCTGCTGCCTGATCACCAATTCTTTCCATGTCTGTAATCATTTTCAGTGCCGATGAAATTACGCGCAGATCCCTTGCCACAGGCTGCTGCTGCAGCAAAAGTTTCAAGCAGAGATTTTCTATAATCCGCTCTTCCTCATTAATTTCATCATCATAATCAATTACTTTTTCCGCCTGTTCTTTGTCACGGTTATTCAGTGCGCTGATTGCCATGCCGATTGCCTGGCCAATCATATGCCCCATCTGAATCATGTCCTGATTTAATTCTGTAAGCTGTCTGTCAAATCGATTTCTCATCATCCAAACCTCCCCGTAATATAATCTTCTGTACGTTTATCCGTTGGCATGGAAAATAATTTTTCCGTTTTGTCCATTTCAACTACTTCTCCAAGAAGGAAAAATACCGTGCGGTCAGATACACGCGTTGCCTGCTGCATATTATGTGTTACCATTACAATTGTGTATTTATCTTTTAATTCCAGTACCAAATCCTCAATTCTTGAAGTGGAAATCGGGTCTAAGGCACTTGTTGGTTCATCCATCAAAATCACTTCCGGCTCTATTGCAAGTGCCCTGGCAATACACAAACGCTGCTGCTGTCCGCCGGATAAACCAAGGGCACTTTTTTTCAAACGGTCTTTGAGTTCGTCCCAAATTGCTGCCTGTTTCAGCGACCGTTCAACTATTTCATCTAATTTTGCCTTGGAGTGAATTCCATGAGTTCGTGGACCATAAGCAATATTATCGTACACACTCATTGGGAATGGGTTCGGGTTCTGGAACACCATTCCAACCCGCTTGCGAAGATGATTGACATCAATGTCGCCGTAAATATCTTCGCCATCTAACTGAAGGGAACCAAAAATCCGACACCCTTCTACCAAATCATTCATCCGGTTTAGCGATTTTAAAAATGTGGATTTGCCGCAGCCGGAAGGTCCGATAAAAGCGGTAATCTCATTCGCCGGAATGTTCATACTGACATCTTTCAGTGCATGAAAATCTTCATAATAGAGATTCATGTTTTGTATGCAAAATTTATCTTCCATATTCATTCTCCATTCTAATTGCCATATTTGTTTTTCCCAACTTTTCGAGCGACAAAATTCGACAACATATTGATTGCAATTACAAGGATCAAAAGAACCACTGCCGTTGCATACGATTCATCCGTATGCAGTCCTTCTTTTGACAAATTGTACATATGAACCGATAACGTTCTTGCCGAATCAAAAATGCTGCTTGGCACTTTTGCAATCGTTCCCGCCGTATAAATCAATGCTGCGGTCTCACCAACAATCCTCCCGGTAGCCAAAATAACACCGGATAAAATCCCCGGAACGGCACTCGGCAAAACTACGTGAAATACAGTTCGCAGTTTTCCGGCACCAAGCCCAAAGCTTCCTTCTCGGTAAGAATCCGGCACTGCCATAAGTGCTTCTTCGGTCGTTCGCATAATAACCGGAAGCACCATAATTGCTAAGGTGAGAGCTCCTGATAAAAGGGAAAATCCCCATTTGCAGTAACCGACGAAGAACAACATACCAAACAATCCATAAACAATCGATGGTATTCCGGTCAGTGTCTCTGCCGTCACGCGAATTACACTTACTAATTTGTTTCCTTTCTTCGCATATTCCACCAGATAAATGGCGGCGAAAATGCCAAGCGGAACCGCAACAATCAAGGTTGCCAGTGTCATAAGCACCGTATTAATCAGTGCCGGCATCATCGAAACATTGTCCGATGTATAAGTAAAAGCAAACAGTGACGGTTTCAAATGTGGAATACCATTTGCCAGAATATAAACAATCAGATATCCTAACACAAATACCGTAATCGCTGCTGCCAAAATTGTAATCAGGTAAAGAACCAGAGAGGACTTATGTTTTGCAAGTGCTTTCCATTTCTGCTTTTGTTTCTTCAAACCATTTGCCATCTAGTCCACCTTCTTTCTCTTTAAGAGTGAGAACAATAAATTGATAATCAGGATAAAGACAAACAGGACAACGCCCGTCGCAATTAACGCTTCGCGGTGTAAATCTGCCGCATATCCCATTTCAATTACTATGTTTGCTGTAAGTGTACGAACACCCTTTAACAAACCGGCAGGCATTCTTGCCTGATTTCCGGCAATCATAATGACTGCCATCGTCTCACCAATCGCACGTCCGACACCAAGAATGATTCCTGCTAAAATTCCGGATTTTGCTGCCGGTACAACCGTACGGTAAACACTTCTCTCATGCGTGGCACCAAGCGCCAGTGCCCCCTCATAATATTTATCCGGCACCGCCTGAATAGCTGCCTCTGATGTTTCAATAATCGTTGGCAGAATCATAATGCCAAGCAAAAGAGATGCCGTTAAAATACTGTTTCCATTTCCGCCAAAGGTGTCGCGCACCATCGGAACCAGAACAACAAGTCCAAAAAATCCGTAGACAACGGATGGGATTCCGGCAAGCAAATCGACGCCACCTTTTAAGATTCGATACCATTTTTTCGGACAATACTTTGCTAAAAACACTGCCGTCAAAATGCCAATCGGAACTCCTACAATAAGAGCTCCGGCGGTCACATATATACTTCCTAATATCATCGGCAAAATCCCAAATTTGTGATTTCCCGGTTTCCACGCCGTTCCCGTCAGGAAATCGAACAAGCCGATTTCCTTAATTGCCGGGATACCATTAGCGAAGAGAAAGATACAAATTAATGCTACAGCGAGAATCGAAACACAAGCGGCAATCAGAAACACTACTTTCATTGCCTTTTCTTTCATGGCTGCCTCCTTTATTTGATGGCACTCCAGTCTGTGATTGTTCCGCGGAACACATCATTTACCTGTGCTTTTGTCATGTTATCTACTTTATTTTCGTTATTTACGATTACAACGATTCCGTCTTTTGCAATTACTGTCGGTGTAAGTCCTGCACCTGTTTCACTGTCTTTTAAGTCACGGGATGCCATACCGATGTCACAGGTTCCCTCTGCTGCTGAGTTCATACCAGTTGTGGAATCACTTTCCTGAATTTCAATTTCAGCTCCACTGTTTACTGTCTTATAACTTTCAGCAAGTTTTTCCATAACCGGTGTAACCGAAGAGGAACCGGCTACTACAATTTTACCTTTGGCACCGTTACTCTTGAAAGCACCGGCATCACTTGCTTTGATGTAACCGTTAGACTCAATTACTTTCTGTCCGTCTTCACTCAGGATGTAGTTAATGAAGTCCTGTGTTACTTCACTTTTCTTATCCTTTGTTGCAATGTTAAATGGTCGGGAAATTGCATAACTTCCATTGTTAATGTTATCAACCGTTGGCTCTGCACCGTCAATCTTAAGTCCTTTCACGCTGTCATTTAAAGAACCGAGTGAGCAGTAACCAATTGCATTTTTATCACCGGCTACGGTTGTCATAACGATTTCCGTGCTGTTTGCGATTGTTGCTTCTTCTGTCGTCTTGTCTACTTTTTCTCCGTTCTCCTCATCTTCAACACCAAAAAGTTCTATGAAAGCGCCTCGTGTACCGGAACCATCTTCACGTGATACAACTGAAATTTCCTGTGCTGCATCTGCTGATGTATTTCCTGCATCATTTGTTGTGCTGCTGTCAGAGGCGCCACAGCCGGTAATCATCCCCACTGTCATAACCCCGCATAAAACCATTCCTAATACTTTTTTTGTCATCTTCATTTTTGTTTTCTCCTTTCAATCTTTTCATCTTTCTTTTTCTTTCTTACAAGACCTAGTTTAGGGGGCGAATGTAAAATCTGAAATCATTTCTATGTAAAAAATGCGTAAAAAAACAACACACCGGCTTCATACAGCCGGTGCGTTGTTTTTACATACCGCTCGATAAACAATTTTTTATTTTATCTTAGTCTTTTTCACTTTTGACCACTTAGAATACACTTTTTTTCCTGCATCAATCTTATAAGATCGAATCCGGACAAAATAGGTCTTTCCTGCCTTCAATTTTTTCGCCGTTATCTTCGTTCGTTTTTTTTGCTTAACGACTATCTTTTTATTTTTTTTCTTAAATTTCTTATTCATGGAAAGTTGAATTTCGTAACCATTTATCCCCTTCCCTTTTTTCCATCTTATAACAAGGGCTTTCTTTTTTGCCTTCAGCTTTCCAAGTCTTATCGCGGCAGGTCTTGCTGTCTTTTTCGTCAAAGAGTCATTCAAAAATTGCACTTCTGACGAATCTTCTTTATCTGCTTCTGAGATTTTATCCGTTTCAGAAGTTCCCGGTGCAGCTCCCGGTGTGGCTCCTGGTGTGGCTCCCGGTGTTTGCGCTGCCCCCGACGGAGTAATCGTAATATCAGCCTGGCCAGTATATTCCTTGTGGTTTACAAAGTTTACCTTATAATATACCGTCGTTGTTCCAACATCTACTCTAGCAGGCTTAGTCTCCGAATAAATCCCTTCCTTTACTGTTGCATAAGTTACTACTGCCCCCTCTGGTACACCCTGCAAAATAATGGTATGACTTTTTTTATCATATTCCCCGGTATAGCCCTGTGCACTAATTCCGGTTAGTTCTGCAGGTTCAATGGTAAAGTATTGGTATAAAACTCCTTTATAATTACCAATTCCTTCTACTGTTACTATTCCGGTTCCGGCATCCACATTTTTGCTATATATAACAGTAAAATCAATTCCTCTTATCATTCCGGCAATTGCAACATTCGGACTCTTGGCCGTGCCATCATAAACATATGATACATCAGAAAGCTCAACCTTCTTTTCTGCAATTGGTGCAGCCTCAATTACTATTTTAACGCAGCCTTTCAATTCTTCATAATTTGCTTTTTTTATTTTGTAATATACTGTCGTTGTTCCTGCGCTGCGTCTGTCAGGTTTCATTTCCGAATAAATACCTGATTCTTCTGAAGCATAGGTTACAACCGCTCCTTCCGGCACTCCATCCAAAGTAATCGTATGACTGCTTTCATCATATGTTCCCTTATATCCATGCACCGAAACTCCTGTCATTTTCGCCGGTTCAATGGTAAAATACTGATACAATGTGCCAACATAATCATTCATGCCAACAATTGTGACAGTTGCCGTTCCGGCATTCACATTATTGCTATAAGTAACGCTGTAATCCGTATCTTTTACCAGCCCCTCAATTGTAACATCCGGTTCCTTTTCTGTTTTATCATATGTTGTTTTCAAATAAGAAAGCACTACCTTATCCGATACGGTTGATAGATTAACTGCCGCTTTTTTTGAAATCGGCAGGCTCTGCGCATCACTATTACACTTTGCTTCTGTATTTACCCTCACAATTGACACTGTGGTTTCTCTCCAGCTGTCATCAATTGCAATTTGTCCCGAGGAATCTGCTGTCATCTGAATCCCATTAATCATATACTTCTGATTTGGTATCAAATCACAAATCGACGTCTGACTGGCTGTCGCCCTTGGTTTTTCCTCTTTAATATACACGGTACAAGTCTTTTTATAGTTTCCAATCACCGACACTGCCGATACACTCGTTACACCCGCTGTTTGTTTTGCTGTCAATACTGCTTCACGTTTATTTGAACCCGAAACAAAAGTTTGTTCCCTGATAGTAATATAATCGGAATCACCTTTCCAGTCTACATCACAACGATCCGCATCAGCCGGAAGAATCGTTGCCGTAAGTTCTTTTTCTTCTCCCTGGTTCATAATGATTTCACTCTTGTCAAGTTCTAACGAAGTCACAGGATTGTTGTATGCTATTTCACCATAATTGACCTCAAATGTCTTTTTCTCTCCACCGGATTTGACTGCAATCTTTGCCACGCCAGCCGCATGACCGCTTGTCGGAATTCCCTCAAGGTTTCCATTGGCACTGCTGACAGAAATCCCCTCCGGTAATGGGGCACTATCTTCCGCCAGTGAAAATTCATAATCCCCCGTTCCACCGTAAACACCTTCGCACCAGTTAACCGCCTGATTCCACCTTTCTCCTACTTTGGTCTCAGGTATATCAAACAACGCACTGTCCATCACTGTTAGCGGTAATTCATCCACTGACTCGATTACGAAATCTTTAAGCGGCACACCAAAACTATCACACACGCATCGGCATAATCCACCCGTCTGAGGATTTTCGGTAAAATAATTCCACAAAAAATTGTCCACGCCCACAATTCGATTTTTCTTTCCATACAGAGTCAAATCAGAAAGATAACCTTTTACTGTTATTTTCCCTGTATTTCCTGTCGAACCAATTGTAAATTTGCTGCCAACATTCTTGGCTTTTCCCTCCGCCGTAAGTGCTGTATTACCACTTCCATTTTTATTCACAGAATATACTGCATAAGAACTGCTTTTTAGGGAGTTCACACGAAATGAAGTCTCTCCGCTGGTATTTAGATTCATCAAAGCACCAATTCCCTTTCGCTCCCCTTCACCGGATAAGCTAATATTCAGGGCTGCATCGTTCTCTACATATACCCAATGGGATATTCCTGTAACATATTGACGGCTTGTGCCGCTTTCTATAAGATTTACGGTTCCACCAATAATATACGTGGCACATTCTTCACCAAAACCACCGGTGGCTATCATTAAAGCCTGCTCCGTCCCCTCGCTGCATTTAATGTCCAGGCAGTCTGCCACCGTTGACGTCGTATCGTCAATGGTAACTTTTCCTGTTGATTGAATGCCATATTGGGCGTCTGCCGGTATCGTAATCACATTTGATCCTTTTAATTTAATACTCAAATCACGTTCTGCCGCAATAGGACCACCATTATAACCATCCAAAGTGAGCGATGTCGTGGAACTCTCGTATGACCATCCGGCTCCCATTTGATCAGATGCCATATTTACCGTTGTTCCGCCAATGGTCAATAGGTAATCTTTTTCTTTAATCTCGTCATAATGAACCTCAAACGTCTTTCTCTCTTCACCGGATGTAACTGCAATTTTTGCTATACCGGCCGAATGACTGCTTGTCGGTGTTCCTTCAAGTTTTCCATTGGCACTGCTGACAGAAATCCCCTCTGGCAATGGGGCACTATCTTCTGCCAGGGAAAATTCATAATACCCCGTTCCACCATAGATACCCTCGCGCCAGTCAACCGGCTGATTCCACCTTTCTCCAGCTTTTGTCACAGGTATATCAAATAACTCGCTGTCCATCACCGTTAGCGGCAATTCATCCACCGACTCAATCACAAAGTCTTTCATCGGCACACCCAAACTATCACATACACATCGACATAATCCACCTGTCTGAGGATTTTCGGTAAAATAACTCCACAGGAAATTATCCACGCCCACAATTCGATTTTTTTTGCGGTATGGAGTAAAATCAGTGAGATAACCTTTTATTGTTATTTTCCCCGTATTTCCTGTCGAACCGACTGTAAATTTGTTACCAATATTCTTGGCTTTCCCTTCCGCCGTGAGTGCTGTATCACCGCTCCCCTTCTTATCCAGAGAATAAACTCCATAAGAACTGCTTGATAAAGAGTTTACACGGAATGAAGTGTCTCCACTGGTGTTCAAATTCAACAGAGCAGCCGCACCATTTCTCCCTCCGTCAGCAGATAAATTGATATTCAGGGATGCATCATTCTCTACATATGCCCAACGAGATATTCCCGTAACATATCGGCGTCTCGTATTCTCTTCTACAAGATTTACTGTTCCGCCTACGATATAAGTGGCATAGTCCGCTCCGAAACCACCGGTATATATCATAGAAACACTTTCTGTTCCATCGTTGCAATAAATATCTAAACAGTCTTGTACCGGCGATATTGTATCATCAATCGTGACTTTTCCCGTTGACTTGATTCCCTCTGTAGATTCTGCCGATATAGTAATCTTATTTTTCCCTTTCAGAACTATGTTAATATCACCATTCGCTTCGATGTATTCTCCTTGAAATCCATCCAACGTCAATGTCGCAGTACCGGCATCATAAGACCAGCCACCGGCACTATCTGTACAGTCTTCTGTTACACTTTCCGGTGTTCCACCTATTGAATCAATGATATACAAAACTCCCGCATCTGCCGCATGAGCCTTCATAAAAAGTCCCGGCCCCCCAACACGGTACCCATTACAAGTGCAAATGACAATACCCACGCAATAACTCTTCTTTTTACCTTTCCTTTCATTTCACACACCTCCAGCCTTTCAATTTTACCTAAAGCATCCTATCCTCATTTGGTTTTACAAACGGAACTGTCCCATCGTTTCCTGTAAAGCATTTACGCTTTCCATCGCATTCTTCGTTTCCTTAGTCATGCTTTCACTTGAATTAGTCATGTTCTGCAAATTCTCATTTACGCTTTCTACCGCAGACGCAAGTTCCATCTGTGCTGAACTTGCATTTTCCAAAACATTTGAAATACTTTGAATTGCGTCCATTACTTCTTCTGCATTATGTTCCATGGAACCGCTTGTTTCCTCATAATAATTTGCGTCTTCTTTATACTGATTCGCAAGACTTGCAAATTTATCATAATCTGCCAAAACTGTCTCATCTAAAAAGACTAATAACTCGTTACTTTCAGTGGACAGTATCTTCACACTTTCAAATACTTTCTGCGTCAAGTCATTCACTTTACGAATTTCGTTTGATGTATCTTCACTCAATTGTTTGATTTCTTCCGCAACAACCGCAAATCCTTTTCCTGACTCTCCGGCTCTTGCCGCCTCAATCGAAGCATTTAATGCAAGCAGATTTGTCTGAGAAGCAATTTCTTCAATTGACGCTGAGACAGTTGTAATCTCGCCAATAATTTTTGTCTGCTGAATCGCCATCTGCATACGATTTCTGCTTTCGTCCGCCTTCACCACAGCACTGTCTTTATCTGTCATTAATTTCTGCACCGCTTCATTGACACGCTCACCAATCTCTTTCGCTTTATCAGACATTTCTTCTGCATGGGATACAAGAACATCCACTGCATGCGTTGTATCCTTGCAAGTTTTATCAATGTTTTGAATACTGGTTGTCTGGGAATCAATGTTTGCTCCGGTTTCTTCCATTGCTGCACTGATTTCCATAATATTCTGATTAATTAAGGAGACCTTGTCATTCGTATTTTCCACTCTGGTATGAATGACATCGGATTCGTCTTTTGTTTTGCGAATCACACCAATAAAACGCTGTTCTAACTCCTGTAATAAATAAGAGATTTCCTCAACCTCATTTTTATGTACATTCTTTTGAGAATCACCGATGACTTTCTCCCGGATAAATGTCTTCATATTTTCAAGTGGCCTCAAATTTTTCTTCACACTGGCAATGGTAAGAAGAACTACGAGAATCAAAAGGACAACCCCGATTCCGACAACTAAAATCACACTCTTCACCACTTGTGTTGTTACTACTGATTCCCGCTCCGTTACACCAAATGTCCATCCGGTAGCTGTAATCTGCGCGGTATGAATAAATTTTGAATATCCATCATAATCTGTTATCTCGGAAACCTCTTTTACATTAACAGAAAGTGCCTTTGCCAAAGAAGTATTTCCTTCCTCTTTCGGCAGATAATCCTTATTCTGATGCGAAACAACCATACCATCGGCATCTAACAAAAAGCCCTGAATGTTTTCATCCGTACTTACATTAGAAACAAGTTTGGTCAAAGTATCAATCGTAATATCCGCCAGCACAACCGCCTGTTCGCCTTTTATTTCCAGCGGTTCTGCAATGGTAACAATCATTTTCCCGGAAGCAAAATCTTTATATGGTGCCGTATAAATCAAACTATTTTTCTTAATGGCCTGCTTCCACCAGTCTCTTGTCGTTGGATCCAGATCTATTTTAGAATGGTTTGCAGGAAATACTCCTCCATCATATCCAAAACACAAATAATACATCAATGCCTCTTTATTCTCACTCAAGGCTTTTTCCAGGTAATCCATCACGTGATCCGTATCTTTTGTGTTCATAAAAGCAATCGTATTCGTAATTGTATGTACCGTGTTTGCCTGCCCCTGCAGCCATTCATTAACCACACGTGCATTGGTCTGTGCCTCTCTGCTGACATATTGTCTCGTCTGATTTGTCATGTTTGTTTTTAATGCATTCACACTGACAATTTCGCAGACAATAATTGCTGCAACAATAAAAATTGCTGTGTTTAGTGTAAGTTTCCCCTTAATTGTTTTTTTCATGTTCCCCCTCCTTGACATATAAATAATTTATTCATTGTAAGATGTTTTCTCCATCTTCTCCATCAATTCAAGTATCCTTTCTTCCGTCTCCTCGCACTCATCTGCAATCTGCGCAATGTTTTTCCCTTTTTCAAGTTTCTTTTTTATCAGTCTGCATAGTTCTTCCTCCCTGCCTGCCTTATGACCCGTTTCATATCTTTCATCCAATTTCATTTCCCACGTCATATAATTTTCCCTCCATTCTTTATCATCGCGCATTTCCAGCACACGATGCTGAAGTTTATGAGTGTATTCATCCGTTGGCTGATTCGTACTCAGATAATCCAGATTTTGCCCCATGCCCTGCTTATCTCTTATAGTCTAACATCATTTTCTACAACATGCAAGACAAAACATATCACATGCGTGCCCCCTATTCATCCGTTTTCATCAGCCCTTTTAACAACTTCTTATCCGAAATCGCTTTTACTTGTTTTGCTGTAATTGTAAACCATTTTTCCTGCTTCTCAAGCGTTCCATACTTGCCGGTCACATCTTCAATCCGGCAATTTCCTTGTTCGTCTCCACAAAAAGTATACACTTTATCCGAGACTACCTTTTCCTTTTTGTCTTTTTGCACCACACGCACAACTCTTTTATTTAATATCGCATTATCCCCATAAACATAATCAATTGCCATTTCTACCGTGTTCGTTTCCTTTTCAAGTGTAAGCCATTTTCCCCGATTTTTCATATATGTCTTTCCTTCCGCATAATCAAAATCTATATAGCTGACACCTGTATTCACCGTCTGCGTCTGCTTTGTTTCCAAATCATAGCAATAATAATTATCATAATCCGGCATCGGCTTTCCATATCGGTTTTTCAGTGGTTTTTTTGACAAATAAACGGATACCTTGTAAATAATTTTCCCCTTTTTTTCCTGCCTTACATTACTTAAATTTTCATACTTTAAATCTGCAATTTCACAATACCGCCCTACATGCTTTAACACCGTTTTTTTGTTGTCTTTCACCGAAATAGCGAGAAATTCTTTTTTCGATGCGGTGTAAATAACTCCATTTTCCACAGCTCCCGGAATCGCCTTGATTTTTTTCTTTTCATACGTTCCATCTTCATGGAATTTATAATACAATACCTCAGCATTTTTTTCGCCAATTTCAATCCCTGCAGCCACCTCTTTGGCATCCGTATCAAAAGAAAAATCGAGCATTTCGTCCATGATTTTTTTCCACTCGCCATTTTTTAATGATATCTGCCACAACCAACTAAAACTATGATACTTAGCAGGCACAGTCATCGATACATAAACATAATCTCCACAGGAAAATAAAAATTCTAACGACCAATTATCCTCCTCGGCATTCTTCTTTTCTTCTTTGTCAGAATTGCTTCCCACCTTACGAAATCCCGACTGGATACTGCCGACATAAAGCGTCGATGATGTCAAAATGTATTGTTTCCCATCCTTTTCTATAATATCTGTTGGCCGGCCTTCTTCAATTAAAATCTCCTTCATGGCCTTTCCCAAAAAATTAAATACAATTAACTTTTCGGCAATCTGCGCAATCACATATTGTCCGCTCTCATTCGCTGCAAATAACGAATCATCATAATTTTCAACATTTTCACGATATGTATATACAGCCGGAACTTTCATTGTCTTTGGATTCCAAAAATAAATCTTTATTTTTGATTTTGTTCCCGAATCAAAAGACACAAACAAGTCCCCCACACGATAACACTCATCCATTGTATTGAATGGAATCGAAAAAGACTCCTGCGAAAGACTTTTCTTAAACTCCTGTTTTTCAATGGTAAATTCTCCCCCTCTTTTTAATCCCTCCCTTGATGTGGAAGAAAGGCTCGCCGTTTTCGCTGCATTTTCTTTTTTGGCAGTGTTCCCCATGTATTTCCCACCCGCACAAAAAATACCAATAACAGCAAGCACCTCCAAGAAAAAGATAACGGGAACCCCTACATAAAACTTTGGTTTACGTGTTTTGTGATGAAAAACATGCATTCCGGCAAAGGCACCTATTACACCAATAACAGCGATAACAAGAAGGGTAGTTTCCGGGATTCTCCACTTATGGTGAACCGCTTTATACTTGTCCACTCCGTAAATCAAAAATACAATTCCATTTAAAATCAAATATGCTGCCAAAAAATACACTATCATACGTTCCTCCTATTTCTCAATCCGGCTGTCTCCCCGGTCAGTCACAATCCGGTAGCCAACCGATTCTACACGCCTGCTTAAACAATCTTTACACTGTGCCGACTCTTCCCCGGTACATATTTTATTATCATACAGCTCGTACTTTTTCCGCACAGAAACCGGTGATAAATTTGGCATTAATACATTCGCTCCTGCCAATAATCCCTGCTCCCGTCCATCCGGCGCAATTGTTCCAAGTGCTGTCGTCGCAGGAAGTAACACCCCCGGAAACATCAGTCGTAGAATACTCAATAACAAAAGTGTCTGCTCATAGGAACCATTTTCTTCTGCACCAAATGGTGTATCCTGATGGGCAAGAAACGGTCCGATTCCAATCATATGGGGCTTCAGTTCCTGCAAAAATTCAAAATCTTCAGCAAGACACTCCACCGTCTGTCCCGGCGAGCCTACCATAAAACCGGCACCTACTTCATATCCAAGTTCACGTAAGGTAAATAAACATTCTTTACGGTTTTTAAGTTTCATTTCCTGCGGATGCAATTTTCTATAGTGAGCGTCGTCCGCCGTCTCGTGGCGCAGAAGGTAACGGTCTGCCCCCGCCTCACGAAAACATTCATATTCCTCTTTCGTACGCTCTCCGATGGATAGCGTCACTGCACAATCCGGAAATTGTTTCTTTAATTCCCGGACAATCGAAGCCACCCGTTCTTTCGTAAACCAGCCATCTTCGCCGCCTTGCAGCACAAAAGTGCGAAATCCCAATTCATATCCTTCTTTGGCGCAGGACAAAATTTCTTCCGGCATCAGGCGGTATCGCTCCACTTTTTCGTTGCTTTTACGTATCCCGCAGTAATAACAATCATTGCGGCAGATATTTGTAAATTCAATCAGCCCCCGAACAAATACGTCCTTCCCATAAATCTTCTCCCGAACCTCTCTCGCCTGTGCGGCAAGATACTCTCGGTCCTCTCTATTTGCTGTTTCAAGAAGTTGTATCATTTCGTTCCTGTCTAATTTCTTCTCCTGTCGAAGACGCATAATCCTCTCGCGGTTGTTCATCTTCTGATTCCTCCATCTCTTCCGAGGAAGCGTGCAGACACACTTCACTCTGCCCGTGTAATTTTTTTGCTAAGTCAAACTTCAAAATCTGCTTTCGTCTTACATTATGTCCAACAACTTCCCGATATTTTGCATTTACAAATCCAAGAATCTTAGGAAGAGCCTCGCCAACACCCGGCACATCATAATACACCGCCACTACTACATAATTCATCGGCCCGGTCTGGTAAAGCTGCAAATCGGCAAAAAATTCACCACAATTCTCCTTCAGATATGCATCAAGATACTTTACCAGCGCACAATAACGCTCCTGCCATCCGGCATTTACATAGGACATACTGACATCATACAAAAAATTATTCTTTTCTGACATATAAATCCCCAAAGAAATATCTTCACACTTATTATATGAAACTCCCCTGTTTTTGTCATCCTTTTTTCAAATGTTTGTTGTTTTTAAAATTTTTAGGTTTCGGTAAATTAGCAGGAAACCTAAAAACATAAGCAACTAACATTTGCCCCTATGGAACAACTCTTTTCCATTTATTTTCTTCAAAAGGTTGCATTTTTGCGTCACATTCAACTTTCATCAAGAAAATATGTAAGAAAAAGACAACCTAAACAGTGAAAATTACCACAAAGAGTTGCTTGTGCCATCTAATTTCTCCAAATGAAGCCTAACACATGCAACCCTATAGAGCAAATTGCAGGAAAAGCGTTGTTTCAAACCTGCGCACCCAATTTACGCAGGGGAGATTTGTTGGCAAGTATCTACTGGCACTTTATTTTATTCCAGTAATTCAGCAGAAAAACTTTGCAGCTCGTAGGTTTTGAGTACGTCGGTATATGGCACTGGTTGTTTCAGTGCCCATACCGCTACGCACTCAACGAGCGGAAGCGCCTGCGAGACGCAAAGCTTTTCTGCTGAATTACGGAAACAAAAAGGTACCAGTAAACACTTGCTCCCTTGATTTGTCAACACTTGACATCTATTTATGCTCTGTAGTAAAATATTGAGGTTATGAAAAAGGAAAGAGGAAGCATTTTAATATGAAAGCAAAAATACGAATAGCACGACTTCTTCAGTACCTGCTGTTTTTTATTCCGGTCAAAAAAACCCGGATTATGTTTTATGCGAATAACCGCAAGGGCTATGTGTGCAACCCAAGTGTTCTTATGGAGTCGTTTTGGTTAAAACACCCGGGAGAATACGAACTTATCTGGGTCACCCGTTTTCCGGAAACCTGTACGATGCGGACCGGAATTACAGTCGTGCGCCAGCGAAGCTTAAGCTATTTTAAATTATTTCTGCGCTGTGGTATTTTTATCACTAACGATATGATTGATGAAGCACTTGTCAAAAAAAGAGGACAAATCTTTTTGACAACCTGGCATGGTGGCGGTGCTTATAAAAAAGTCGGCAAAGAAACAATAAACGAAGATAAAACCTTTGCCGCAAATTTCGACAAATGGTATAAGCGGTTAGATTACTTTGTGTCTTCCTGCCAAGCATGCACTGACATGTACGCCGAAGCATTTTCGTTAGACCGAAAAATCTTTTTGGAAACCGGAACGCCAAGAAACGATATTTTTTTCTCCAAGCATCCGGAAATCAAAAAACGTGTACAGGACTTTTATCATATAAGCGAGCAGACAAAAATTTTGCTTTTTGCGCCAAGTTTTCAGATGACTGCGCCGGAAAAAGAGCAGTATGATTTACGTTATTTATCGGAAACCATTGACCGCTTGGAAGAAGCAACAAAAAACAACTGGATTGTCCTTTACCGCTCACATTATTTCCGAGAGGAAACAAATGAATCCCTTGATGAGCGGATTCTTGACGGAAATGCCTATTATGAAATGCAGGACTTACTTTACACCAGTGATTTACTGGTAACCGATTTTTCTTCCTGCATCTGGGATTTTGCCCTGACCGGGCGCCCGGTTTTCTTATTGGAAAACCGCCTGAAAGAATACGAACAAATGGACCGCGGTTTCTTTGTTCCATATGACACATGGCCGTATTTGAAATGCAAAGACATTGCGGCACTTCCCGACATGGCAGTCAAATACCGGGACGAAGACTTCACAACTTTGTATAAACAACACTTTGAAACCATGGGTTCTTTTGAAAAAGGAACAGCATGTGAACAAATTCTTCATATATTAGAGAACTAAGAAGGAGTAATAAAATGAGCGAACAACGAGATAAAAATTTATGGATTTTTAACGCCGGAAATAGCTTTGCCGGCAATCCAAAATGGATGTTTGAATATATCATAAGACATCACAAAGAAATCAAACCGGTCTGGATGTGCTACAATGCAGACACGATGAACTACGTGCATAAACTTGGTTACGAGGCAGAACTTTACCGCTCTTCCAAAGGAAAAGATGTCATGAAAAAAGCCGGTGTCTATGTCGTTGAAATGTGTAAAGAAGTATTTCAGCCAGAACTAGATGGCATTACCGTTTTGAATCTATGGCACGGCGTTGGCTGCAAGAGTATTGAAAGAAAGGTAACCGACGGATTTCTTCAGGAGCGCATTGCGAAAAAATACATTCAAAACAACGATATTCTTCGCAACAACCAGCTCTTTTTAGTTACCTCGGAAATTATGGAAAAACATTTCAAAGAGCAGTGCGGCATTGATGATGACAAAGTAATCCGTGCAGGCTATCCACGCTGTGTTGTGAACGATAACATTCAAAGTTACGACCATGATATTCGCAAAAAGAAAGGGCTGTCTGCCGATACCAAGCTGGCAATATACTGCCCTACTTACCGCGATAATAATGGTGCTAATTTCATGAAGTCCGCTCTTCCGGATATGAAACGTCTAGCAAAAGTCCTTCATGAAAACAACATTCTTTTGATATTAAAAATGCATCCTTTAGTGGAAAAAGACACTCAGTATCTCGCAATGAAAGAAGTATATCGTGAACATCCGAATTTTTATTTCTGGGAAAATGAAGATGATGTGTACGAAATCTTTTCCGATATCGACATTGCCATTGTTGATTACTCCTCCATTTTCTATGATTTATTAGCGCGTGGAGTAAAAACTTTTATTAGGTATTTTTATGATATTGATGACAAAGAAAATTTCCGCGATTTTGTTTTCGATGTACGAGAAATGACCTGCGGAACCGAAGCTTCAAATTTTGACGAATTATTAACTGCACTTTCTTCTTGCGAAGAAACAAAAAAAGAAGAACTTGACCGAATCAACCAGTTGTTTTGGTCTTATTCGGATGAAAACGATTGTGAGCGAATCATCGATACCGCACTTTCTTTTGTACCAGAGAAAAGAGAATTTCCGAAACTTTACAGTTTCGATATTTTTGATACCCTGTTTTCACGGCAGTGCTGTCATCCTTCCAGCGTTTTCGACAATGTCCGCAAAAAACTGGAGCAGTCTGACTGTGGCTATGACAGCTATTTTATCCGCAAATTTTCGCAGATTCGCCGCTGGTGCGAATCCAATGTGCGTGAGTTTTATAAAAAGTCGGTATTAATCCGAAACGATGACCATTTAGAAATCCAGTTGTCGGAAATTTATGACCACATGGCAACACTGTTTCCACTCACCGATGAGCAGAAACAGCAGTTGATTACATGGGAATGTGAGGAAGAAATCCGCTCCGTCATTCCTTTAACCGACCACATTGATATGCTCAAATCGTACCTTGCCGAAGGAAACGATGTTGTATTAATCAGTGATATGTATTTGCCGAAAGAAACGATTCAGAAAATGTTAGCAAAAGCTGACCCGCTTCTTGCCACACTTCCACTGTTTTTATCGAGCGATAAAGGTTATCAAAAGACAACCAGAAAATTGTTTTTGGAAGTTTATAGTTCTCTCGACTACCATTATTCGGAATGGATTCACATTGGCGATAATAAATTTGCCGATGACACCCAGCCATCCCGTCTTGGCATCCACACACAGCCGGTGTCGGTTCCGGAACTTGACAACTATGAAAAACATATGGCAGCCTACATTGAAGAATATGGTATGCACAGTGTTGTGAAATTGTTTCGCAACTTCCGTCTGGAGGAGCACACGGACAAAGAGACTTTTGCCTACAAATATGCCAGTCTTTATTTCGTTCCTTATGTTCACTGGGCAGTTCACGACGCCTTAAAACGAGGTTACAAAACACTTTATTTTATTTCCCGTGACGGCTATTATTTGAAACTTATGGCGGATGCCGTAATTGAGAGCAAAGGACTTCCGCTGCGCACAAAATATATTTACGGTTCACGAAAAGCATGGCGTGTGCCATCGTTTATCGACAAAGTGGATGAAGAATTTTTCGAGCCTTACGGCAACTTCAGCGGCGTTCGCAATTTCAACAAATTGCTTTCCGCCCTTTTGATTGACGAAGCAACATTTGATAAGTTCTTCCCGGAGCTTGGTTACTTAAAAACAACGAAGCGTTATTCAGACCAGTTAATTTCTGATGTGAGCCAGAAATTAAAACGTTCCGATGCTTACAAAGAACATTTGCTTGCCGTTGCCAAAAAGCAGCGTGTCATCGTTTCCGACTATCTTCGTCAGGAAATTAACTTTGACGAGCCATTCGCCTTTGTGGAATACTGGGGCCGTGGCTATACACAGGACTGCCTGACAAGATTGTTAGCCGATGCCGCCGGTCACGAAGTAGATGACCCGATGTATTATGTACGAAGCATTTACCCGACCATCGGCAAATCCATCCGCTACAACTACACCTGCAACACACATTCCGTTGTGTTTGCAGAATCCATTTTTGCAAATCTTCCGTATCGTACCATCGAAACCTACGAAGAGAAAAATGGACGCATCGAGCCGGTATTTAATTCCTGTGAAAATGACGAAGAAATGAATCAGGCATTGGAAACTTATCTGGTTCGCTTTGCAAAGGATTTCTGTGCACTCAACTTAGAGGATGAATTTACAACCGGCCATTACCTGTATGACTTTGGCATGGCAAACTTCAAGCAGACAACCGACGATCCGATTCTGCTGAATGTCTTTGGAAGCCTCAAGGATGCCGTGGCACTTGGTGAGCGTGCTGAGGAATACGCTCCTCCGGTAACCTTCCAGACAATTGTCGACTGGATGCATGGAAAGTCATACCATACAAAATCGTTTGAAATGTCGATGAAAAAATCGAAATTTATTTATCGGTGGATTTATAAGAGTTACTGTTATTACTGTGATAATATCAGGGGGAAAATATTTAAGAATAAATATTAAAACAGTTTACGAAAAAAGCAAGTTTGTGCACTCAAATGCACAAACTTGCTTTTTTCGACTTTTTTTGCACTCATCAATACCTTTTCCAGAAATCATACGAAATCAATTCCGCGCCATTTTTCTGAAAGTCTTTCACGGTCTTTTTATACTTGCCTGCAAGCAGCCAGCCCATTTTAAAACATCTGCCAATGGTTGCAAAGAAATCTTTTGCTTTCCGTTCGACATAAAATCCCCGGCTTGTATCCGGGTCGTATAAAAGAGCCGTTTTTCTGCGATACAAAGCATCCGGATGCACGCCCATAGGAAGCACCGCCGTCTCTTTTTTCGCCGGAAGAAGCCATCCGTTCACAGACAGCAAATGTTTCTTTGCAAAACCACCGTCCTCATATAAATGCGAAGGCTGCGGCTTTGTCTTTTCCACATCAACGCCAAACTTGCGTAAATCATCGGAAACATCCTGCATGGCATAACCCATTTTCATGATTTCCGGATGAAGTTTTGTCGGGTCTAATTCCTTCAAAAATTCCGTTCCCTTACAGAAATCTTCGACGCCCTTCATCGTCAATTCCTGATCTTTCACGCGAAGATGAAGCATTTGTCCAATAAGATGTCTCGCAACACGTTTTATCATGTGCAGACGAGAATACTCCGGATGATGGATGGCACAGGCAATCAATGTGTTTCTCATATCGTAATATTCCATGGAAGACGCCTTTCTATTATCGAACGCATCATGCCACACACCAATTCCGTTCATTGTCATAATATTTCCATCGAAACGCAGACCATATTCAATATCGTCGCCATGAATAAAAATCGGAAGCGGAAAACCACGAAATTGTTCTGCTAACGGCACGCAGCAGTACCACCAGCCATTATAGTCCATCGGGAGATTATATTCATTGCGGACAACATCTGTCATTCTCCGTAAATCATAGCCACGCTTAGTAAAACCAATACGTCCCCCCTGCCAAAGTTCTCCATTCGCATGCTGAATGTAAGGGATATCAAGACGCAAAAGTCCTCCGCCGAGCATAGCCCCTTTCCTCTCTTCTTTTAAGAAGTTAAGAAGTGTATACGTTCTGAAAAGTGACTCCGGTTCCAGCACAATATCATCATCCATCAATAAAATATGTGTAAAGCCATACTTTTCCCTGTCCTCATATGCTTCTTTCATGCAGCGTCCAAAACCGCCGGAGCCACCGGTGTTTCGATTTGGCATCACAAAAATTCTGTCGTTTGACAACTCTTCGCAAGGAAGCGTCTGTCCGTTATCCGACACATAAACATAAACATTCTGATAAAGCGGTGAATCCGGATTTTCCATCGTTTCACGCTTTAAAGTTTCCAGCGTTTTCTTCACAAATTCTTCGCGCCGGAATGTACAAATTCCAATCGCTATTTTCGCTAACTGGATGGGTTCAAAAACTGTCTCAAAACATCCACCGAGAATCTCCGTATCACTGTCTGCCCTAACCGTTGCGTAAACAATTCCCTTTACGTCTGCCAGAGAAAAGGAAAGAGAAACCTCATCCGGATCTGCCTGCCTATGTCTCTCACTGGTAAAATTTTCAGTCAATGCCATTGTTCCACCCGTAACTCCGGCATCCCACAGTCGAACCATGCAGCTCCCCTTACAGCGCAGGCGGAATCGAACCTCTTTTATTTTCGTATACATTTTCCATTTATAAGCCGAAAAACTATTAAAATAAGTAAATAAATCCGCTTCATTTCCAGCCGGTATCTTACCGTCTGTCGTCCCATGGAAATAAAGCTCCGGCTCATTGCAAATATTCTCTTTTGGAAAAACTAAATTCTGTAATATCATTTTTATCCTCTATTTCTTCTGAGTTGCCATATAGGCATCGCACACTTCGTTTACCTCGCCAACCTGCATAATCTGTCCCTTATTAATCCATACTGCATGGTCACAGAGTTTACGCACCTGGTCAATCGAATGTGACACGAACAAAAGTGTTGTTCCGCCACCCATCATTTCATCCATTCGCTTCAAACACTTCTGCTGGAACGAATAGTCGCCGACCGCCAGAATCTCATCTACAATTAAAATATCCGGACGCACAATCGTAGCAATCGAGAAACCAAGCCTTGCACGCATACCGGATGAAAAGTTTTTCACCGGCGAATCCAAAAACTTATGAAGTTCTGAAAACTCCACAATTTCATCAAAATGCTCCTGCATATATTTCTTGGAATGTCCAAGCACTGTTCCATTCAAAAAGATATTTTCCCTTGCCGTCAGATTCATATCAAAACCGGCACCAAGCTCCAATAGTGGAGAAATCGTTCCATTTACAACAATCTCTCCTTTGTACGGTTTCAAAATTCCACTGATTGCCTTCAAAAGCGTCGACTTGCCGGAACCATTGCTTCCCACAAGTGCCCACGCCTCTCCTTTACGGATTGTAAAAGAAGCATCCCGGACAGCAAGAAACTCCTGAAAGAGAAGTTCATGTTTGATTAATTTTACAAAATATTCTTTTAAATTATCGATTTTTTCCGATGCCAGATTAAACCGTATCGTCACATCTTTTACATCGATTGCAATATCATTCATGCCATTCTCCTCCTTAAATATACAAAATAAATTTGTCCTGCGTCTTTACAAATACCCACAGTCCGATGATGAGCATCAGAAATGCCGACACAATTCCAATTATAATGAGCCACATAATACTGATTCCAGCCGGCACAAACCCCGGCAGTGTCAGCATACGAAACTGAGAAACATAGGAGTACATCGGATTCAGATGCGATACAATGTACTGAAGATTCTGTGGCAGTGCCTCAATCGGATAGAACATCGGTGTCAGATAAAGCCATGCCGTTGTAATGGCATTGTAAATATACTGGATATCCCGGAAAAATACATTGGTTGCCGCCAAAAAAAGTCCCAGCCCCATCGTAAATACAAAGTTCTGTGCGAGCACAAGCGGGAACAGAAAAAGCCGCCACGTAAATTCTCCCCCGGTAAATAACATAACAATCAAAAGTGCTCCCATTGAAAATACACAGTCAATCAAACCACTGATAATTTTTGAAACGGTAAAAACGTATTTCGGTACATATGTTTTTTTGAGAAGTGATGCACTTCCGTTAATCGACTGAATCGCCGATTTCGTGGACAGATTCATAAAGTTAAACATAACCTGGCCGCTCATCAAATATACCGGGAAGTTAGTAATACTGGCTCTCGTAAACATTTTAGAAAATACAATCGCCATGATAATCATAATAAACAGCGGGTTTAATACACTCCACAAATAGCCCAGCACACTGCGGCGGTATTTCAATTTCAAATCCCTGCTCACAAGCTGTCCCATCAAATCTTTGAATCGGACAAAGCCCTTTATTCTGGCAACAAATAATGACATACACTACCTCCATTCTCTAATCGCATCCGTATGCCTTCCGGCATAAATACGACGCCAAACGATACAATCCATACCCACTATGCCGCAGCATTTTCACGGCACGGTTTGTCACACTGTGATAAATATCCGGAAATTCTTTTTTAATCCGTTTATCCCAAGCCACAATTTGATTTTTGTGAACCGCCTCTGCCGGATAACTCAAATAAATTTTATACTGGCTTGTCAATATTTTCGCTACGCCTTCCGCCACATAAGCTTTTTTCTCCGGCGTCAGACGCTCTGCTTCTTCCTTATAAAATTCCAGCAAATGTGTCAGCACCATTTCATGGTGTGCGCAGTTTTTCTGCATATTTCGGATGTTCATACTCTGCGTCTCCATCCCAAGTCTGTAACAGTACACCTGTTTTTCCAAAAACGCAATTGTTTTCACAAACGGAATCGGATACAAATTATACTCGGCGTCCACATAAAAACAATGTTCATCCAGACGTCTTCCCATTTTTTTCAGCAATTCCGTGCGGTAAGTAGCAGCATGCATATTAATGTAAACTTTGCCGCAGACTTCCTCAAATGCATATATTTTCCGATACTCTTTTCCCGGAAATTCATGGTGCATCTCACTCACCATTTCACCGGAAGCATCGTTAAAACTATGGTAGTCATTCACCACCAAATCGACCTCTGCCGTCTGAAGATATATAAGCAGTTCCTTTAACCCTTCTGCAGACACGTAATCGTCCCCGTCAACGGTCTTAAAATATTTTCCCGCTGCCTCTTCGATTCCGCGGTTTACCGTCGAACCATGACCGCCATTTTCTTTATCAATCAAACGGAATACATCCGGATAATTAGTCTGATATTCACGGGCAATTTCATTGACCCCTTCACCGGAACCATCATTTACAATCAAAACTTCTAACTGGTCCGTTACTTCCGGAATCAAAAAACTATCCAATGTTTCACGAAGATAATCCTCCACATGATAGGCGGCTATGGACACCGTCAAAAGTTTCATTTCAATTCCCCGCTTTCTGCCTCTGCATAAATTCTCCGCATTTTTTCTTCCACTAAATCAATCGAAAAATCCTGCACTCTTTTTTTGTTCCATTCACCCATCCGTTTTGCCTCTTCTGGGTAATCTAGGAAAAAGGAAAGACCTTTTACATAATCGGATGCATTTCCCTCTTCAAATAAAAATCCGCCTTCTCCATCGGAAATCAAATCATGGTTTCCACGGATATCTAAGGCAAGCACCGGGAGTCCGGCACGCATTGCCTCCATCATCGCTACCGGAAGTCCTTCACGCTTCGATGGAAAGGCAAAGCAGTCTGCCTGCAAAAGAACATCCGGAATTTTCTCACAGTAACCGGCAAATACCACCTGTCCATCAAGATGCATCTCCCGCACCACGGTGCGCAGATGTTCTTCCATCGCACCAGTACCACAAATAAGATACGTCAGTTTTTTTCTGCGGAAACGATCCATCGCCCGCAGCATAACTTCATTATTTTTTCCTTCCGTCAGCTCGCCAACACTCACAACTACTTTGTGGTCAGCTGGGATTCCGTATGCTTTCCGCATATCAAAATCAGGGTCTTTTTCAGGTGCAGGTTTCAAGCCAACTCCCTGCACATATTCCACATTTCCGCGAATCGGGAATTTTTTTGCCCTCGCATAATCTTCCTGATTAATCACCAAAAGTTTATCCGTATATCTCGCATAATGCTTTTCTGCCACATAATATTTCCAATTAGAAACCGGTGCGCCCTCATAAAAATGAAAGCCATGTGCGGTATAAATAACCGGAACTTTTCTTCCTGTCATTTTGTATACTTTCTCTGCCGCTTTGCGTGTGAGAACTCCTGTCATCGGCATATGGCAGTGAATCAAATCAAATTTTTCCTCAAGCATCAGTTTTTTCAACGCCAGATAGCACGTCCGCACATCCCTGGAAAATGGCGAGCGTCCAAACGGAATATGATGTCGGTGGATTCCCGTGCCCATCAGCCGGGAATTGTCTTTTCCATACACAACAACATCAAAGTTTGCCGCATAATGAATTTCATATCCCATTTCCTGTAATATTTTCACGTTGTTCATTTCAAACTGTGGTACAAAGCCGCTGACTCTTGTTACCAGTAATGCTTTTTTACTCATGATGCGATTCCTCCCTGGATGTATATTCCTGAATCTTGCGTTCGACCTCTTCGTTGCCCTCGGTGTGTTCTTTCAATCCCGTTGTCTGGTCGGTATCCACGCCCTCTGTCGAGTCCTTTTTCAAAACGGTTTTTACTGTCATAAGAATCAGTTTCAAGTCCATCCACAGAGAGTAATTTTCAATATAAAACAAATCCAGTTTCAGTTTGTCATACGGAACGGTGTTGTATTTTCCGTAAATCTGTGCAAATCCGGTCACTCCGGCTTTTACACGAGTACGGAAAACAAACTCCGGCATTTCTTTCTGGTATTCTGCAATAATCTCCGGCCGCTCCGGTCTCGGTCCGACAAGCGACATATCCCCGGAAAGCACGTTAAAAAGCTGTGGCAGTTCATCTAACCGGACAGCACGCAAAAAACGCCCCACCGGCGTAATCCGCTCATCATGCTCTTTGGCAAGAACGGCTTCTCCCGACTTTTCAGCATCCACAATCATGCTGCGGAATTTTAAAATAGAAAATTCCCGATTGTCTTTCGTGCACCGCACCTGCCTGTAAAAAACCGGCCCCCCGTCACAGCATTTTATCGCAAATGCCACCAAAAGCATAATCGGCGACAATAAAATCGTAAGCGGCACCGCAATGAGCAAATCTACCGTACGCTTCCAAAACCGCTGGTCGAAACTCAAAGAATATCCCTTAGACAGCAAAAACGGGGTGTCAAACACATGAATTTCGTCGCCACCCATCAAAATAATATCGGAAATCTTCGGCATTACATACGCTCGAATTCCATTTCCATAACAATATTTTAAAATTTCATTTCTTGTTTCCGCCGCAATATCTCCAATCAAAACCGCCTGATAATCTTTCACCGTCTCGGCAATTCGGTCGATTCCGGCATGGGCATCAATTGCCCCGTAAATCGCATACTTATCACGTCTTGTCTCCAATTTATCCACCAGTTCCGACGCCGGTCTGTCACCATAAATCAGAAGAATTTTCCACGGCTGGAAAATGCGGTTATACAATCGTCTCGTCACAACTGTCCAGACAACCGCAATTACGCAGTCAATTAACTGCATCAAAATCATGTATCCCGGATTAACAAGCCCAAATGCCAACAGACAAACCACGAAATACATCACAATATTTGCTAAAAATGTAGCTAAAAACTGCGACAGCACCACTTCCATCCGCCGCAGCTGTCCAATTCTGAGTGCCCCATACATCGTCGAAAAAAAGTACACTAAAATTGCGTAAAGCCCAATCAATGCCCAGTTACCTTTGCGGTAAAAATGGAAAAAGTACATCGTATCCCAGTACACAAGATACCAGAAATACGCAAATACTGTCGCCATCAATGCCACACTTATTAAGGAAAAGAAGAACAAAATCGTCTTCTTGTATGGGTCGTAATTTTTATTCATGACAACCATCCACCTCCCAAACTGTCTGTCATGCACAAGTATAGTAATTTTACCATAGATGGAAAGTTATTGTCAATGTAGGGGGGGGTTGCCGATTTTTTAGGTTTCCATAAATTATCAAGAAAAGTTTGTGCTTCGTGGGCGCTCCCGCTTAACAAACGCGTAAGGGTATCGGCATGCAAAATACGCAATGCCAGATACCCACGTGTTTGTACCCACTCACCCCAAATCTTTTCTTGATAATTTATTAGAAAGCAAAAAATCGGAAGCGCCCCCCTGTCACAGACTAGTCAGTTGCTGCTTGATTTTGGCTCTGAATTGATTTGAAATATGCAAATGTTGGTCTAGCGGTTTTGGGACAACCTTTTTGCATTAATTTTACCTAAAGGGTTGCATTTTCACCTCATCATCTGACATTACTCGGACAAATTACACGTCAACTGCAACTCTTTCTGATACTTTTTGTTTTTATGGTTGTTTTTCTTCGACTTCCATACAACTTTCATGCAACGCTTTTGGATTTTTATAGAAGATAACGTTGCATAAGGTTTTCTCTTTGAGAGAGAATCATACTAAGTTTGAAAGGCACCAACGCCCCCTAACACAACCAAAAAAACTCAGTTAGTGTATAATTTTCATTGGCAAAAATAAAGGGAAGAAGGAAATCCCCTCTTC
>OLNX01000314.1_pt1 | contig 51396 bp, 47 predicted proteins | sample 1672611 | NCBI WGS metagenome assembly OLNX01 (sample SAMEA3136705, study PRJEB25190) | human gut metagenome | reverse complement strand
AGAAGGTCAACATTCCTTCCTACCTCGTCAAGGCCGGCGATGTGATCGAGGTCGCGGAGAGCAGCCGCTCTTCCGAGGTCTTCAAGCGCCTGATGGGTCAGGACGCTCCCGTGTTCCTGGTCCCCACCTGGATGGAGCGCGATAAGAACAGCCTCAAGGGCACCGTGGTTCGCCTTCCCGCCCGCGAAGAAATTGATGTTCCCGTTGAGGAGCACCTCATCGTTGAGTTGTACTCCAAGTAATCGGCGGCGAGCCCTCAACAGACACACGCAGAATTTTGGTGTGGACTTTGAGACCACAGAATGGAAATGGAGGGTAACTGCATGATTGAAATTGAAAAGCCCAAGATCGAGTGCGTGGAAGACCCCGCGAACGGCACCTACGGCAAGTTCACCGTAGAGCCTCTTGAGCGCGGCTACGGTATCACGCTCGGCAATGCGCTGCGCCGCATTATGCTCTCGTCCCTGCCCGGCACCGCGGCGACCTCTATCAAGATCGCCGGCGTGCAGCACGAGTTCTCCACCATCCCCGGTGTCAAGGAGGATGTGACCGAGATCGTGCTGAACGTCAAGAGCCTCATTACCCGTCTGCACAATACCGACGGCATCAAGACCGTCTATATTGAGGCTGTGGGCCCGTGCGAGGTCAAGGCCGGCGACATCAAGGGCGACAGCGAGGTCGAGGTCCTCAACCCCGACCTGCACATCGCAACGCTGGACGCCGGTGCGACGCTCAACATGGAACTGACGCTTTCTCACGGCCGCGGCTATGTGTCCGCCGACCGCAACAAGACAGCGCAGACGGCTATCGGCGTTATTCCCGTTGACTCGATCTACACGCCCGTGTACAAGGTCAACTACACCGTGGAAAACACCCGCGTGGGCAACATGACCGACTTCGACAAGCTGACGCTTGAGGTCTGGACCGATGGCACCATCAGTCCGCGTGACGCCGTCTCTCTCGGCGCTAAGATCCTCTGCGATCACTTCTCGCTCTTCACCGACCTTTCCGACGCGATGGGCAGCAAGTCCACCGTCGTGGAGAAGGCCGAGGCGCAGCGCGATAAGGTGCTCGAGCTGACGATCGAGGAGCTCGATCTCAGCGTGCGCAGCTTCAACTGCCTCAAGCGTGCCAATATCAACACGGTCGAGGATCTGATTTCCAAGACCGAGGACGATATGATGAAGGTGAGAAACCTCGGCCGCAAGAGTCTCGAAGAGGTCATCAACAAGCTGGCCATGATGGGCCTGTCCCTGGCCAGCGAAGACAACAACTAATGACCGGCACCCTACGCCCACGCGTAGAACGACGGCCGACAACTTATCCTTACAAGGAGGAAAACCACTATGCCCGGAACTCGTAAGCTCGGTAAGACTACCGATCAGCGTATGGCGATGCTCCGTCAGCAGGTCACCGATTTCCTGGATAACGGCAAGATGGAGACTACGGTCACCCGCGCCAAGGAAATCAAGCCCGTGGCTGAGAAGATGATCACCCTCGGCAAGAAGGGCGATCTGGCAGCTTACCGCCAGGCGATGAGCTTCATCACCCGCGAGGATGTCTGCAAGAAGCTGTTCAAGGAGATCGCTCCCGGCTATGCTGAGCGCAACGGCGGCTACACCCGCATCGTTCGCACCGGCGTCCGCCGCGGCGACGCTGCCGAGACCGCGATGATCGAGTTGGTCTAAGAATAGGCTAACGTGCGGTCGAGGCGCTGCCGACGCCCGCCCGCAGGCGGGTGTGCAGCCGTGCAACCGCCGAAGGCGGCTCTTGGCACGGCGCTGACCGCGATGATCGAGTTGGTCTAAACCAACCCCGCAGTCGAAAGCTGAATTATAAGTAAAAAGCCCTTTTGTATGGCAGATCGCGAAGCCATACAAAAGGACTTTTTATGCTTCTCTGCCGCATGGTCGGAAACGCCCGTTTTCCTTGCAGCGCAAAACGCCCTCTGTTGCACGCCGCAGTGCATCGGAGGGAAAAGAATGATCCGCGGCCCGTCCCGCAGGGATAAGCGCGCCGCCGGGCGCATAAGCTCCTCCGAGGGGGCGATGGAATGACAAGGAAAAAGCGGCGGGCGCTGCTGTGTATGCTCGCCGTACCGCTGCTGGCGCTTGCGCCGCGTTCGGAGGAAAGCCTGCCGGCCTCTGCCGCTGAGCCGGCGGCTATGCCGGAGAAATATGTGGCGCTGACGTTTGACGACGGCCCATGGCCCGAGACCACCGAGCAGCTGCTCGACGGCCTCGCGGAGCGGGGCGCCAAGGCGACCTTCTTCCTGATCGGCGAGCAAATCGCCGGGCACGAGGACACCGTGCGCCGCATGGCGGACGAGGGGCATCAGGTCGGCAGCCACACCTTTACGCACATGGATCTCAGCCGCGGCGACCCCGCCGAGCGCCTGCGCGAGATTGCTGCGACCGACGAGACGCTGCGCGCGCTTCTTGGCGACGGAGTCTATTGGCTCCGCCCGCCGTGGGGCTTTCTCGCCCCGCAGACCGCCGCGGCAGTCGAGGTGCCGATGGTCTACTGGTCGCTGGATACGGAGGACTGGCGCAGGCTGGACGCCGACGCCGTAGCGCAGGACATCATCGACCATGCCCGCGACGGCGACATCATTCTCCTGCACGACCCTTACGCCACAAGCGTCGAGGCGGCGCTGCGCGCCATCGACGCCCTGACCCCGCAGGGCTACCGCTTTGTCACCTTAGAGGAGCTCTTTCGGCAAAAGGGCGTCGAGCCGGAGCCGGGAAAGCTCTACATCCGTCCCGACGAGCTCAAGCGGATCGCGTGAGACAGAGAAAAAGAGCTGCCGAAGCGAGGCTCCGGCAGCTCTTTTTGATTACAAATCGTCGAATATGCGCGAAAAATTACAGCATGTTGAGAACGAGCGTCAGGACGATGAACGCAGCGCCGACCCACTTGGTGGCACGCGCAAGACGGGCATCCGTGCTCTTGGCCTTGTTCTTGGCCATGAAGGAATCGGCCACGCCGCCGATTGCACCGCTTAAGCCGGCGGACTTGCCGCTCTGGAACAGGACGATGCCGATGACGATGAGACCGCAGAGAAGCTGAAGAATCGTAACGAATAAAGTCATGGTGAAAACCTCCAAATTGTTGAACGTGTGATCACGCTATATTCACAGGTACTCATAATACCATAGAAAGGTGCGGAAAGCAAGTCTATTTTTCAATTTCTGCCGCTTTCTGCGCTCAGAGCATTGCGACCTTGGGGTGCGGCAGGCTGATGGACGGAGCCTCGGGCGGCTTCGGCTTTTTCGGGGTGGCCTCCTGCGCGTGCAGCGCGCGCTGCGCCGCGGTGAGCATCAGCTTGATGCGGTTGAGCTGGTTTACTTCGCTCGCGCCGGGGTCATAGTCGACAGCGACAATGTTTGCGCCGGGATAGGCCGCGCGCAGCGCCTTGATGACGCCCTTGCCGACCACATGGTTCGGCAGGCACGCAAACGGCTGGATGCACACGATGTTCGGCGTGCCGGAGGTGATGAGCTCTGCCATCTCACCGGCGAGGAACCAGCCCTCGCCGTACTGGTTGCCGATTGAAAGGAAGGGCTTGGCAAGCTCCGCCACATGGTTGATGGCCATGGGGGGATCAAAGCGCTTGCTGGCCTTCAGCGCTTCGATCGCGGGGCGGCGCATGCGCTGAAGTGCCGGAATGCCGAGCTTGGCGCTGGCTGAAGCAGTCCACCCCTTTCCAAGGTGGGTGTGCTTGAAGTCCTGCTCATAGATCGTGGCGGCAAAGAAATCGAGAAGATCGGGCACGACCGCCTCTGCGCCCTCGCGCTCCAAAAGGTCGACGACGTGGTTGTTGGCGAGCGGCATGTACTTGACTAGAATCTCACCGACAACGCCGACGCGGGGCTTGCGGATCGTTTCGTCGATGGGGAAGGCGTCGAAGTCCTCGACAATGCCGCGGCAGAGCTGGGCGTAGCGGTACTTGGGATGCTCGCTCGTGAGCGAGTCGATGCAGATGTCGCGCCACTTGCGGTGCAGCGCGTTCGCGCTGCCTTTTTCGAGCTCATACGGGCGCACGCGGTACAGGCAGCGCATCAGCAGGTCACCAAGCACGATACCGTGCGCGGCGTCCAACAGCAGTGACGGCGAGATGCGGAAGCCCTCGTTCGTCTCCATGCCGTTGGCGTTGAGCGAGATGACAGGGATGTGTTCAAGGCCCGCTTTTTTGAGCGCGCGGCGGATGAAGGCGATGTAATTGCTCGCGCGGCAGCAGCCGCCGGTCTGCGACATGATGAGGGCGAGGTGGTCGGTGTCGTACCGGCCGGAGGTCACGGCCTCCATCAGCTGGCCGACCGCCGTGATCGAGGGATAGCAGGCGTCGTTGTTGACGTACTTGAGGCCCGCGTCGATGGCGGCGCGGTCGTCGTTTTGCAGTACCTCAAAATTATAGCCGTGGTGGCGGAAGATAGGCTCGAGAATGTCAAAATGGATGGGACTCATCTGGGGGGCGAGGATGGTGTAGTGCTGCTTCTGCATCTCCTTGGTGTAGTAGACGCGCTCGAACGGCTGTACGTGAGAGATCGAATGGATCCCGCGCTCGCGCCGCATGGCGACGGCGGCGAGCAGCGAGCGGATGCGGATGCGCACCGCGCCGAGGTTGTTGACCTCGTCAATCTTGAGGCAGGTGTAGAGCTTGCCGCCCTGCTCCAAAAGCTCGCAGACCTCATCGGTCGTGACGGCGTCGAGACCGCAGCCGAACGAGTTGAGCTGAATGAGCTCAAGATCGTCGCGCCCGCAGACGAATTCCGCCGCGGTGTAGAGACGGGAGTGATAGACCCACTGGTCATTCACGCGCACGGGGCGCTTGGGGACAAAGTCGATGGGCAGGCAATCCTCGGTCAGCACCGTCAGGCCGTAGGCCGCGATGAGCTCGGGGATGCCGTGGTTGATCTCGGGGTCGACGTGGTAGGGACGTCCGGCGAGCACAATGCCGCTGCCGCCGTTTTTCTCCATGTCGGCGAGTGCCTTCGCGCCCGCGGCGCGGACGTCGGCCTTGGCCCTGCGTTGCTCTTCCCACGCGAGGTGGGCGGCATGGCGCGTTTCCTTTTCGGGAATGTTCCATACTTCCTTACAGAACTGGACGAGGCGGTCGGAGGCGACCTTCTCGTTCGTGAAAGCGAGGAAGGGATGCAGGTAGCGCACGGAGCCGTCGGTCACGGCTTCGACGTTGTTCTTGATATTCTCGGGATATGAAACGACGATCGGGCAGTTGAAGTGGTTCTGCGCGCCCGGCACTTCCTGATGTTCGTAGAACACGCAGGGATGGAAGATGGTCTTGACGCCGTGGTCGATAAGCCACTGGGCGTGACCGTGGGCGAGTTTGGCAGGATAGCACTCAGATTCCGACGGAATGCTCTCCATGCCCAGCTCGTAGATCGCGCGCGTGGAGAACGGTGAGAGGATGATGCGGAAGCCGAGGTCGCGGAAGAACGTCGCCCAGAACGGATAGTTTTCGTACATGTTCAGTACGCGCGGGATGCCGATCTCGCCGCGCGGCGCATTTTCCGGCTCGAGCGGGGGATAGACGAACATGCGCTCACGCTTGTAGGCGAAGATATTTTCGCCGGGTTTGGCAGCGCTTTCGCCGCGCAGGGCTTTTTCGCAGCGGTTGCCGCTCATATGGCGGCGGCCGCCGGGGAAGACGCTGACCGTGAGCATGCAGTGGTTCTGGCAGCCCTGACAGCGTGCGGCAGAGGTCTTGTACGTGAGCTGCTCGATCTCCTCAAGAGGGAGCATTGTGCTCTGCTGCCCGTGGTAGCGGTCGCGCGCGAGCAGTGCCGCGCCGAACGCGCCCATGATGCCCGCGATGTCGGGACACGTGACCTGCGCGCCGGAGATGCGCTCGAACGCGCGCAGCACGGCCTCGTTGAAGAATGTGCCGCCCTGTACGACGACGTGCGAGCCGAGCTCGCTCGCGTCGGAGAGCTTGATGACCTTATAAAGAGCGTTCTTGATGACGGAGTAGGCAAGGCCGGCGGAGATATCGGAGACGCTTGCGCCCTCCTTCTGCGCCTGTTTGACGTTGGAGTTCATAAACACCGTGCAGCGCGTGCCGAGGTCGACGGGGGCCTTGGCAAAGAGCGCTTCGTGCGCGAATTCCTGCGCCGTCATGCCGAGGGAGTTGGCGAAGTTTTCGAGGAAGGAGCCGCAGCCGGACGAGCAGGCCTCGTTCAGAAGCACCGTGTCGACCGCGCCGTCCTTGAGCTTGATGCACTTCATGTCCTGTCCGCCGATATCGAGCACGCAGTCGACCTTGGGGTCGAAGAACGACGCGGCGGTGCAGTGGGCGATGGTCTCGACCTCGCCCTCGTCGAGTGAGAACGCGGACTTGAGCAGCGTTTCGCCGTAGCCCGTGGAGCAGGAGCGCGCGATATGTGCGCCCGCGGGAAGATGCTCGCGCAGCGTATGTACCGCCTGCATGGCGGTCTGAATGGGATTGCCCTGATTGTTGGCGTAGAACGAGTACAAAAGCTCGCCCTTTTCGCCAACTAACGCGAGCTTTGTCGTCGTCGAGCCCGCGTCGAAGCCGAGAAAGCAGTCGCCATTATACGTTGCAAGATCGCCGCGCGGCACGACCGCCGTATGGTGACGGGTGCGGAAGGCCTCGAGGTCGGCTTCGTCTTCAAAGAGCGCCGGCAGGCGCTTTAATTCAAAATCCATCTGCACGCCGCTGTCGAGACGCTTGATGAGCGCGCTGAGCGGCTGCACCTCGGCGGGCGTTTCGTCGATGGCCGCGCCGGTGGCGGCGAAGAGATGAGAATTTTCGGGGTCGATGGTCGTCTCATCCGTCAGCTTCAGCGTGCGGATAAACGCGGCCTTGAGTTGGGGGAGGAAGTGCAGCGGCCCACCTAAGAACGCGACATGGCCGCGGATGGGCTTGCCGCAGGCAAGGCCCGAAATGGTCTGGTTGACGACCGCTTGGAAGATCGAGGCGGCAAGGTCGGCCTTTGTCGCACCCTCGTTGATGAGGGGCTGGATGTCCGTCTTGGCGAACACGCCGCAGCGCGCGGCGATGGGGTAGATCTGCTGGTAGTGCGCGGCCTCGCGGTCAAGACCCGAGGCGTCAGTCTGCAAAAGAGCGGCCATCTGGTCGATAAACGAGCCGGTGCCGCCGGCGCAGACGCCGTTCATGCGCTCTTCGGGCCCACCTTTGAAGTAGATGATCTTGGCATCCTCGCCGCCGAGTTCGATGGCGACATCCACCTGCGGCGCGACGCGCTCGAGCGCCTGCGCGACGGCGACGACCTCCTGCACAAAGGGGATGCCGAGCGCCTTGGCAAGGTTGATCGCGCCGGAGCCGGTGGCGCGCAATTCGAGCGCGCACTCGCCGAGCGCTGCGCGCGCCTGCTTGAGTAAGTCGGACAGTGCGCGCTGTGTGTGGGACAGATGGCGCTGGTACTGCCCGAAGATCATTTGTCCGTTTTCATCCAGCACGACGAGCTTGACCGTGGTGGAGCCTACGTCGATGCCTGCTTGATACGTTTTCATGGGGAACCTCTCTTTTCATGTCGATGCGATTTGGCGGTAAAAGAGTCCCGCCGATTTTCAAATTATCATTATAATTGTATGTCTGATGAGGACAAGAAGTAAAGTTTAGGGTCTGTTAAGAAAATGAACAAAAATTTACAAATATTTTTGGCTTGACATACCTCGTAACTCTATGTATACTACAAGCATAGATACTCTATGTATCATCGGAGGTGCAACATGAAGAAAAAGAGCATTGACCACACGCAGCTTTTGCTGCTCAAGCTCCTCTCGACCGAGGACATGTACGGCTACCAGATCATTCTGGAGCTGGCGCGCCGCTCGAGCAATGTCTTCGAGATGAAAGAGGGCACGCTCTACCCCGTGCTGCACGGCATGGAGCGCGAGGGCTATGTGGAGGCCTATGAAAAGGCAGCGCCCACCGGTCGGATGCGCAAATATTATCATCTGACGCGCGCCGGCCGTGCCGCGCTCACAGAAGAGGAGAAAGCCTGGCAGGAGTACAGCGGCGCGGTGAACGCCGTGCTGCACTTTGCTTAAAAAAGGGTGAGGCTATGAACAGAAACGAGTATTGCGATCGCGTGCTCGCACAGGTCGGCCGGCTGACGGCTGACGAGGCGAACGATCTGAGAAATGAGCTCGCCGGTCACATCGAAGACCACGCTGAAGCGCTGGTCGAGCACGGCTACACGGAGGACGCGGCCTACGGGCGTGCGGTGGCGCTGATGGGTGACCCCGAGGAGACGGGGCGGGCGCTGCGCGCGCAGTACGGCGGCTGGTGGCTCGTCATCGTGCAGCGCATCGCGATTTTCGTCACGGTCATCGCCTGCGTGCAGGGCTTTTTCATGCTGACGATGCTCAGCGGCGTGTACGAGAGCATCCGCGAGCGCGTGAGTCCGGCGGTGAACAGTATTTCATGGGAAGAGCTCGACGGCGCGGCAGACCTGCACGAGCGCATCCTCGTCGGGGACGATATCGTGCAGCTGAACCGCATCGAATACGGTGTGCGCGAGGGAGAGCGGCAGGCGGTGCTCTGGGTGAGCAGCTATGACCGCATTCCGGGGCGAAAGGTCTATGAGCGTTTGATCGAGACAATGTTGCTGCAAAGTGAACGCGGCGAGACGATGTACGGGGAAGACAGCATCCGGTATTCCAGCTGCTGGGGCAGCAGCGGCAGTTTGTACGTGCACAGCGGCCAGCACACCGTGCCGCTCGAAGAGGGCGATACTTACGTGACGTTCGTCTACGACCGCTTCGGCGAGCGCATCGAGACGAGGATCGAGCTTCCGGAAGGGGGAACGCAGCCATGAAAAAGCAGAAGATCGAAAAGCGGCCGACGAGAGCACGCCGCGCGGTCAAGAGCGTTGTCATCATGTTCTGCGCGCTGCTCATCTGCAATATGCTCGGCGGCGGACACCTGACGCGCGCCATGGCTCTGCGCGATGGCGAACAGCGCTACGGCGTGTATGAAAAGACGCACGAGATCACATCCCTTCCCGCCGAGAACATCTATAAGACGCTGCGCGTCACGCTGATGGCCAGCGAGAATGTGACCTATTGCGGCACGAGCCATTTCTATACCTTGCTTGGCTGGCAGGACGATTTCGGTGTGCCGCTTGACTGCTCAGACGGTGAGAGCATTCACGCGGGCTGGTGGGATATGGCGCGCAACGGCGTCGTAAGGGATATCTTTTACTGGGGACGCGTCGACGATGCCGCGGTCGATAGCGCCGTGATCGAGCGATACCGCGCGGTTTCACAAGATGAAAACGGGGACTACACCTTTGAGAAACGTGAAGCATTCGCCGCTGAGTTGATTGAAGACGGCGATTATCGGTATTTCCTCACTGGCGGAGTGGCGACAGAGGCCAACTATGGCGACTATGGATGGGATCGGGTGTATTTTGTCGGATGCGATGCCTCGGGCGCAGAAGTGCTGCGCTATGAGATCGAGCGGCAGATGAGTACCTCGTTCGCTTAAAAGAAGATCAGGGAGCGCTGCGGCGATGCCGCGGCGCTCTTTTTGCCGAATAGTAAACAAAGATGAACTTTCGGTGAATTCTTCCGCGCACACGTTGACGGAAAAAAGCCAAAATGGTATCCTACTCTGGAATTCTTATTTTTATTTACTCAGAAAGAAGGCAGGATATGCTGAAGCTGCAACAGATCGTCAAGGATTATCAGGCGGGCGACACCACCGTCCACGCCCTGCGCGGCGTGAGCTTACAGTTCCGCGAGAGCGAGTTTGTCGCCATCCTCGGCCATTCGGGCTGCGGCAAGACGACGCTGCTCAACATCATCGGCGGCCTTGACCACTACACGAAGGGCGATCTCATCATCGGCGGCAGATCGACAAAGGACTTTTCCGACGCCGACTGGGACAGCTACCGCAACCACTCCATCGGCTTTGTCTTCCAGAGCTATAACCTCATTCCGCACCAGACGGTATTGAGCAACGTGGAGCTGGCGCTCACGCTCTCGGGCGTGAGCAAGTCAGAGCGCCGCGAGCGCGCGAAAAAGGCGCTCGAGAGCGTGGGCCTTGGCGACCAGCTCGACAAAAAGCCGAACCAGATGTCTGGCGGCCAGATGCAGCGCGTCGCCATCGCACGAGCGCTCGTCAACGATCCGGACATTCTGCTCGCCGACGAGCCGACCGGCGCGCTCGACAGCGAGACGAGCGTGCAGGTGATGGAAATCTTGAAAAAGATCTCCAAGGACCGTCTCATCATCATGGTGACGCACAACCCCGAGCTTGCCGAGACCTACGCGAGCCGCATTGTGCGCTTAAAGGATGGCGAGATCGTGGACGACAGCGCGCCCTATGCCGGCGGAACGGAAAAGCCCGCGGCGCAGGGAAAGGAGAAAAAGCCATCGATGGGCTTTGGCACGGCGCTGTCGCTGTCGCTCAACAACCTGATGACGAAAAAGGGACGGACGTTTTTAACGGCCTTTGCCGGCAGCATCGGTATTATCGGCATCGCGCTCATTCTGTCGCTGAGCAATGGCATCCAGACCTATATCGACCGCGTGCAGGAAGATACGCTATCGAGCTATCCCTTGACCATCGAGGCTGAGAGCATGGACATGTCCAGCATGGTCAGTTCGATGATGGGCGTCCATGCGCAGGACGAGGGCGACGGGGAGCAGCATGACCTCGACGCCGTCTACTCCAACAACATTATGTACGACATGATGAGCTCGTTTGCCTCGGCGGAGACGCAGACGAACAATTTGAAGGACTTCAAGACCTACCTCGAGGGCGACAACGAGCTTTCAAGCCACATCAGCTCCATTTCCTATGACTACGACCTCGGCATGAGCATCTACGCCAAGGACACCGACGGCAAAGTCTTCAAGTCCGACGTGACGGAGCTTTTGCAGACCTGCATGAGCGAGCTCTACGGCGGCGATTACAGCAGCTATTTCGAGCGCTTCGGCTCGGCTTACTCCGCGATGGAGACCTGGGAGCAGATGCTCCCGCCGCAGGATAGTGAGAGCGGCGAGCTCGTGGGCGACCTCCTGCACGAGCAGTATGACCTCATTTACGGCTCCTGGCCGCAGAATTATGACGAGGTCATGCTCATCGTCAACAAGGACAATGAAATTTCCGACCTTGTCATCTATTCGCTGGGCCTGAGCGCACAGGACGAGGTCGTGGAGTCGATGCAGCACATGCTCGACGGCTCGGAATTCGACAGCAAGGACATCCAGAGCTGGAGCTATGAAGACCTGTGCAATATGAGCTTCAAGATCGTCCTGCCCGCTGAGCGCTACCAGTACGATTCCGCAAGCGGCACATATACCGACGTCAGCACGACGGACACGGGGCTCGACTTCCTTTATAACTCCGACGATGTCGGCACGCGCGTGAAGATCGTCGGCATCCTGCGCCCGAATGAGAACGCGGTATCCTCGATGCTCTCCGGCGCGATCGGCTATACGTCCGCGCTGACGGACTATCTTGTCGAAAAGGCGGGACAGACCGAGATTTTGCAGAAGCAGAAAGAAGACCCCGATACCGACGTTATCCTCGGCCTGCCGTTCCTGACCGATGACTACTCCGTGAGCGACGAGCAGAAGGAAGCGGACGTGACGGACTATCTCGAAACGCTTTCCGTCACCGAGCGTGCCGCGGCCTACACCGCGATGATGAGCGTGCCGAGCGAGGAGTATCTTTCCGCCATCGTGGAGCAGCAGATGGGCTCGCTCGACCGCGCGAGCATCGAGCAGATGGTCATTTCGACCTACGCCCAGCAGATGAGCGTGGACGAGGCGACCGTCAAGTCCTATATTGCGCAGATGGACGACGAGACGCTTTTCGGCTACGTGGAGCAGTCTATCCGCGAGCAGGTGACAGAGCAGTACGCCGCGGGCGTGCAGGCGCGGCTATCTAACATGACAAGCGATCAGCTCGCCATGGCGCTTGACTTAGCGCTCGAAAAATCGACCGCTGTCACGCCGCTGACGAGCGAGCAGTACAGCTGGCTTTATGATAACTACATGCCCGCGACGGTCTCGAACGGCACGTATGAGGACAATTTGAAACTGCTTGGCGACGTCGACCTCGCAAGTCCCAAGACCATCAACATCTACGCCTCGACCTTTGCCGACAAGGACGCCATCGCCGATGCGATCGAGCAGTATAACAACAGCGTTTCCGAGGACGACCAGATCGACTACACCGACTATGTGGCGCTTCTGATGAGCTCGGTCACGACGATCATCAACGCCATCAGCTATGTGCTTATCGCATTCGTCGCGATCTCGCTCGTCGTGTCGAGCATTATGATCGGCATCATCACGTATATCTCGGTGCTTGAGCGCACGAAGGAGATCGGCATTCTGCGCGCCATCGGCGCGAGCAAGCGCGACATCTCGCGCGTGTTCAACGCGGAGACGCTCATCGAGGGCTTCTGCTCGGGTGCCATCGGCATCGGCATCACGCTGCTGCTCATCATCCCGATCAACCTCGTCGTGCACCACTTGACGGGTATCGAGAGCCTGAACGCCATCTTGCCGGTGGCGGGCGGCGCGGCGCTCGTGGTCATCAGCATGGCGCTCACATTCATCGCGGGCCTCATCCCCTCCGGCATCGCCGCGCGCAAGGACCCTGTCGAAGCGCTGCGCACCGAATAACACGATATTTGACCTTCAAAAAGGACGTTTTCCGACGGAAAACGTCCTTTTTCTCTTTTACCGCGATTTTACAAAAGGCGACTTTCTGATTTTACAACCTGCCTTTATGATGGCAAATGTAGCAAGGAACGACATCTTGAAAAAATTGAAAGGAAGTATTTCAAATGAAAAAGTTTCTCACTCTTGCGCTGACCGCTGTCATGGCGCTGAGCCTGCTGACCGCCTGCGGCAGCAAGAACGACAACAGCGCTGACACCAACACTGACGGCAGCAACACCGAAACGACCCTCTCCGGCACCGTCTCGACCGACGGCTCCACCTCGATGGAAAAGGTCATCAACTCTCTTGGCGAATCCTTCATGGCCATGAACAAGGACGTGAAGTTCACCTATAACCCCACCGGCTCGGGCTCCGGCATTCAGGCCGTTAGCGAAGACCGCTGCGACATCGGCCTTTCGAGCCGTGCGCTCAAGGATGACGAAAAGGCCTCCGGCCTTGTTGAGACCGTCGTCGCGCTCGACGGCATCGCCATTGTCGTGAACCCCGAGAACCCTGTCTCCGATCTCGACATTGACACCATCGCCAAGATCTACACCGGCGAGATCACCAACTGGAAGGACGTCGGCGGCAACGACGCCGAGATCGTGCTCATCGGCCGTGAGGCCGGCTCCGGCACGCGTGACGGCTTCGAGTCCATCACCGACACCAAGGACGCCTGCCAGTACCGTCAGGAGCTCACCTCCACGGGCGACGTCATCAACACCGTGTCCCAGAACCCCGACGCCATCGGCTATGCCTCCCTCTCCGCGGTCGGCGACAGCGTCAAGGCGCTGACAGTCGGCGGTGTGGAAGCCACGGAGGCGACCGTCAAGGACGGCAGCTATGTGGTCCAGCGTCCGTTCGTGCTCGTCACGAAGGAGGGCACCAAGCTTTCCCCCGCGGCACAGGCCTTCTTCGACTACGCGCTGTCCGCTGACGCGGCAAGCATCATCGCCGCTGCCGGTGCGGTCGCAGCCAACTAACAGAACACAGGAACCATCACGGGAGGCGGCGTGAGCCGTCTCCCGCTGACAGCAAAAAGAGGAAACAATTATGGCGCAGAGGAAAAAAATGTTTGAAGCCGTCGTCCACGGTGTTTTTCTGCTTCTCGGCCTCATTACGGTCGGATGCGTGCTGCTGATCACGGTGTATCTCGTCATCTCCGGCATCCCGGCCATTCAGAAGATCGGCCTTGTGCCGTTTCTCACGGGCAAGGTGTGGTCGTCGACGTCGGCGGAGCCGAAGTACGGCATCCTGCCCTTTATTTTAACGAGTGTTTACGGCACGGCAGGCGCGATCGTCCTCGGCGTGCCCATCGGTTTTTTGACGGCGGTGTACCTCTCCAAGGTCGCGCCCAAGAAGGTCCGCACCGTGCTGGAGGCCGCCGTCAGCCTGCTCGCGGGGATCCCGTCGGTCGTGTACGGCCTTGTCGGTATGATGGTGCTCGTGCCTGCCATCCGCAAGACGTTCCACCTGCCGGACGGCGCAAGCCTGTTTGCGGCCATCATCGTGCTGGCCGTCATGATCCTGCCGTCGATCATCAAGGTGAGCGTCACGGCGCTCGAGGCCGTTCCGCATGAATATGAGGACGCCTCGCTTGCCCTCGGTGCGACTGAGGTCGAGACCTATTTCCGCGTCTCCGTTCCGGCGGCAAAGAGCGGCATCGCCGCGGCGGTCGTGCTCGGTGTGGGCCGCGCCATCGGCGAAGCGATGGCCGTGATGATGGTCTCGGGCAACGCGCCGAACATGCCCGGCTCGATCTTTGAGAGCGTCCGCTTTCTCACGACGGCGGTCGCGAGCGAGATGTCGTATTCGAGCGGCTTGCAGCGTCAGGCGCTCTTTTCCATCGCGCTCGTGCTGTATCTTTTCATCCTGCTCATCAATGCGGCGCTCAACTTCTTCTTAAAGCGCGACAAGGAGGGTAACTGATGCTGAAAATGCAGTCCTCGGCCCGCCGCAAGGCCTATATCACGGCGATGAAGCTCCTGATGGGCGTCGCCGCAGTATTGACTTGCGCGCTCGTAGTCGGTATGATTGGTTATATATTGGGCAACGGCATTCCGAACATCACCTGGGAGATGCTCTCCACCGCGCCGAGCTATCTTGCCAACCGCGTCGGCATCCTGCCGGACATCCTGAGCACGCTCTACATCGTCATCGCGACGCTTTTAATCGTGCTGCCGCTCGGCGTGGGCGCGGCCATCTACTTAAATGAATACGCCGCGAACAAAAAGCTCGTCTCCATCATCGAATACGCGTCCGAAACGCTCTCCGGTATCCCGTCGATTATCTACGGCCTTGTCGGCATGCTGATCTTCTGCAAAAACGGCACGTCGCTTCTTGCGGGTGCGCTGACGCTGACGATCATGAACCTGCCGACCATCATGCGCACGACACAGGAGAGCCTCAAGACCGTACCGCAGAGCTACCGCGAGGGCGCGTTCGGCCTGGGCGCGGGCAAATGGCGCACCATCCGCACGGTGGTGCTGCCAAGCTGCGTGGACGGTATCGTGACGGGCTGTATCCTGTCGATCGGACGCATCCTCGGCGAGTCGGCGGCGCTCTTATTCACGGCGGGCTCGGCGCACATGCTCTACAACTTCTTTGAGGGCATGCACAACGCGGGCGCGACGCTGACGGTGGCGCTGTACTTCTACGCCAAGGAGTCGAGCGATACGGGGGTGGTGTTCGCCATCGCGGCCATTTTGATGCTGCTGACGATGCTCATTAACCTCATCGCCGATCTGGTCGGCCGATACTTCAGGAGGAAACAGCAATGATACGACCTGTCAACGGAAGCGGCATGAAGCGCATGGCGCTCTTAAATGACCTTTCCTGCTTCGGCAAGTGTTCGCTGAGCGTGGCCATGCCCATCCTCTCTTCCTACGGGGTGGAGACGGTACCGCTGCCGACGGCCATTTTATCGACGCACACGGCGGACGGCTTCGGCAGCTACGTCATGCGCGATATGACGGACGAGATGAAGGCCTTTGCCGCGCACTGGAGACAGCTTCAAATCAAATTCGACGGCATCTGCATGGGCTTTTTCGGCTCGGTGGAGCAGATGCATTTTGCAAAAGATTTCCTCCGCGACTTTGCGGGGGAGGATACCATCGTTGTGGTCGACCCCGTGCTCGGCGACAACGGCGCGCTGTACGGCTGCTTTACCGAAGAGTACGTGCAGGCGATGCGCGCGCTGTGCGAGAGCGCACAGCTTATCACGCCCAACCGCACGGAGGCGGCGCTTCTCGCGGACTGCGGGATGGACGCACCGATAGAAACGCTTCTTAAAGCGCTCACGGTGGAAAATGTCATCATCACCGGCGTCCACCGCGGGGAGGAGATCGGCTACTGCGCGCGGCTGAACGGGCAGTATATGGAAATTTTCAAGCCCTGCCTTCCGCAGACGCTGCATGGCACGGGTGATGTGTTCGTCTCCGCCCTGTGCGGCGAGCTGATGAATGGTAAAGGCATGCCGCAAGCCCTGAAAGACGCGGCGGAATTCTGCGACGACTGCGTGCAGAAAACGGCAAAACGCGGCGAGAGCCACTGGTACGGCCTCGCCTTTGAAGACAAATTGAAAGAGGGGAGAGGGCTATGAACAACATCCTTTCCGTTGAGAACCTGTGTCTGTGGTACGGGAGCCATCAGGCGCTCAAGGACATCAACATTGAAATTCCCGAAAAAAGCATTACGGCGCTCATCGGCCCGAGTGGCTGCGGCAAGTCGACGTTTTTAAAGACGCTCGACCGCATGAACGATTTGATCCCCGATGTGAAGATCACGGGCAGCGTCCTCTATAAGGGCGAGGACATTTTTGACGCGTCCGTCGATGTGAGCGAGCTTAGGCGTCAGGTGGGTATGGTGTTCCAGAAGCCGAACCCCTTCCCAATGAGCATTTACGACAACATTGCCTACGGTCCGCGCACGCACGGCGTGAAGAACAAGGCAAAGCTCGATGAGATCGTTGAAAAATCCCTGCGCGGCGCGGCGATTTGGGACGAGGTCAAGGACCGCCTGAAGAAAAACGCGCTCGGCCTCTCCGGCGGCCAGCAGCAGCGCCTTTGCATCGCCCGCGCGCTCGCGGTCGAGCCCGAGGTGTTGCTGATGGACGAGCCGACAAGTGCGCTCGACCCCATTTCGACGTCGAAGATCGAAGAGCTCGCGATGGAGCTCAAGGAGAAGTACACCATCGTCATCGTCACGCACAACATGCAGCAGGCGGTGCGTATTTCCGACCACACGGCGTTCTTCCTGCTCGGCGAGCTCGTAGAGTACGGCGAGACGGAGAAGCTCTTCTCCCAGCCGCAGGACAAGCGGACAGAAGATTACATCACGGGGAGGTTCGGTTAAATGAGAAGCCGGTTTGATGAACAGCTTGCGCTTTTGAACCGCGAGCTCATTGAGATGGGCGCGCTGTGCGAGGAGGTCATCGCCCTTTCGGCACAGGCGTTGACGGAGGGCAACGCGGAGCTGGCCGCGCGCGTCGCACCGCTCGATCAGGAGATCGACCGCAAGGAGCGCGAGATCGAGTCGCTGTGCCTAAAGCTTCTTTTGCAGCAGCAGCCCGTGGCAAAGGACCTGCGCCAGATCTCGGCGGCGCTCAAGATGATCACGGACATGGAGCGCATCGGCGACCAGGCCGAGGATATTGCCGAAATCATCACGTTCCTCGGCGGGCGCGGTGCGGAAAACAGTAATCTCCTGCGCGAGATGGCGCGCTCGACCATCAAGATGGTGACCGAGAGCGTGGACGCCTATGTCAAGCACGACACGGCGCTTGCCGATCAGGTCATCGCTGAGGACGACACCGTGGACGACTATTTCGCGCGCGTGAAGAAGGACCTCATCAAACGCATCGCGCAGGACCCTGATGATGGTGAATTCGCACTCGACCTGCTGATGATCGCCAAGTATTTTGAGCGCATCGGCGACCATGCGACGAACATCGCCGAATGGGTCATTTTCTCTGTGACAGGAGAGCATAAGGAGGGGTAAAGTATGATCTGGTGCGTGGAAGACGATGCCAGTATCCGCGATATCGAGGTATATGCCCTGCAATCGACCGGCTTTGAGGCCAAGGGCTTTGAAGACGGTACCTCATTCTGGGAGGCGCTGCGCACGGGAAGACCCGAGCTCGTCGTGCTCGATGTGATGCTCCCCGGCATCGACGGGATGGAGCTGCTGCGCCGCATGCGCGCGGACGCGGCGCTTTCCGATATCCCTGTCGTCATGGCGACGGCCAAGGGCGCGGAATACGACAAGATCCGCGGTCTCGACCTCGGTGCAGACTACTATCTGACAAAGCCGTTCGGCGTGATGGAGCTCGTCTCCTGCGTCAAAGCGGTGCTGCGCCGCTGTGGCACGAAGACGGCAGCCCAGCTGCGCTGCGGCGGTCTGGTGCTCGACGAAGAGAGCCACACCGTCACGGCGGATGGAGAGAGCGTCGCGCTGACATACAAGGAATTCGAACTGCTGCGCCTGTTCCTCTCGCATCCCGGCACGGCGTTTTCGCGCGACCAGCTCATGGCGGACGTGTGGGGCACGGACTACTGCGGCGAGACGCGCACGGTGGACATGCACATCCGCACGCTGCGGCAGAAGCTCGGCGCGTACGGCGAGAAGATCGAGACCGTGCGCGGCGTGGGCTACCGGATGGAGGGCAAGGCATGACAAAAAAGATCTTTCACTCCATCCTGCTTGTGGCGGGCACGGTGCTGCTGGCGAGCCTGCTCGTCATCATGGGCTGCCTGTACGAATACTTCGGGAGCGTCGAAAAAAAGCAGCTGCGCGACGAGCTGGAGCTTGCCGCCGTCGCCGTGAAGGAAAACGGGACGGAGTATCTCTCTCAGCTCTCCTCCGAGCGCTACCGCCTGACGTGGATCGAAAACGACGGTACGGTGCTCTACGACACCGTGACCGATGCCGAAAGCCTTGAAAATCACGCCGACCGCGTGGAGGTCAAGCAAGCGCTGGAATACGGCGAGGGCGAGAGTACGCGCTATTCCTCGACGCTGCTGCAAAAGACGATGTACTGCGCGGAAAGGCTCGCGGACGGGAGCGTGCTGCGCATTTCGATGAGCCGCGCGACGGCGGGTGTGCTGCTCGTCGGCATGGGGCAGCCCATTTTAGTGGTGCTGATCGTGGCGCTGATCCTGTCCTCTGTTTTAGCCAAGAGCCTGTCGCACCGCATCGTCCAGCCGCTCAACAAGCTGGACCTTGAGCATCCGCTTGAAAATGACGCCTATGAAGAGCTCGCCCCGCTGCTCGGGCGCATCAACCGCCAGCACTTGCAGATCGACGAGCAGATGGACGAACTTCAGCGCCAGCAGACGGAATTTTCGCAGATCACAAGCAGCATGCGTGAAGGGCTTGTGCTGCTCGATGAAAAAGAGCATGTGCTGAGTATCAACCCCGCGGCGGAAAAGCTCTTCGGCACGGACGAGAGCTGCGTCGGGCAGGACTTTTTGACCATCGACCGCAGCCACGACATGAGCCTTGCCATCGAGCGCGCCATGGACGAGGGGCACAGTGAGGCGCGCGTGGAGCGCGGCGGCCGTATCTGGCAGTTTGACGTCAGCCGCATCGGCGCAAGCGGCGCGGCGGTCGGCGCTGTGTTGCTGGCTTTCGACATCACCGAGCGCGAGACAGCGGAGCAGACGCGCCGTGAATTCACGGCGAACGTGTCGCACGAGCTCAAAACGCCGCTGCAAGGCATCATCGGCAGCGCGGAGCTGCTGGAAAACGGCATGGTGAAGCAGGAGGACGTCCCCCGCTTCGTCGGCCACATCCGAAAAGAAGCGCAGCGCCTTGTCACGCTGATCGGTGACATCATCCGCCTGTCCCAGCTCGACGAGGGCGACGAAATGCCGCGCGAGACGGTCGACCTGCTCACGCTTTCGCAGGAGGCGGCGGACGATCTTAAGACCGCGGCGGCGGAGAAGCACATCGCGATTGCCGTCGAGGGCGGGAGCGAGACCATCGGAGGCGTACGGCGGCTTTTGTACGAGGTCATCTATAACCTCTGCGACAACGCTATCAAGTACAACGTCGAGGGTGGCAGCATGAAGGTAAGCGTCGGCGAGCGGGACGGCAAGGCGTTCGTCTCCGTGGCCGATACGGGCATCGGCATCGCGCCGGAGCACCAGAGCCGCATCTTCGAGCGCTTCTACCGCGTGGACAAGAGCCACTCGAAGGCAAGCGGCGGCACGGGCCTCGGCCTTTCCATCGTCAAGCACGCCGTGCAGTACCATCACGGTACAGTCGAGCTTCATAGCGAAGAGGGCAAGGGCACGACGATCTGCATCCTGCTGCCGAAGGGGTAAGTGAATAGTAAGAGAGCCGCAGGCACAGCCTGCGGCTCTCGTTTTAGTTGACGATTCTCAATAATTCTCCGCGTGGACTTCGAAGTAGCTCTGGGGGTGGTTGCAGGTGGGGCAGACGTCGGGGGCCTTGGTGCCGACGACGATGTGGCCGCAGTTGCGGCACTCCCAGACCTTGACCTCGCTCTTTTCAAAGACCTTGGCGGTCTCGACGTTGCGCAGCAGCGCGCGGTAGCGTTCCTCGTGATGGCGCTCGATCTCGCCGACGAGGCGGAACTTCTGCGCCAGCTCGGGAAAGCCCTCTTCCTCTGCGGTCTTGGCGAAAGAATCGTACATGTCGGTCCACTCGTAGTTTTCGCCCTCAGCGGCGGAGAGCAGATTGTCGGCGGTGGAGCCGATGCCCTGGAGCTCTTTGAACCACATCTTGGCGTGCTCCTTTTCGTTGTCCGCGGTCTTCTGGAAGAGCGCGGCGATCTGCTCATAGCCCTCTTTCTTGGCCGTGGAGGCGAAGAAGGTGTACTTGTTGCGCGCCTCGGATTCGCCCGAGAAGGCGGTGCGCAGGTTCTGCTCGGTTTTGGTGCCGGAATACTTGTTGGTCTTCATGGTGAAATTCTCCTTTTCATCTTTCAAAATTTTCATGCTGCTCCTGCGCCTTGCGGCAGGCGGGGCAGAGATAGTGAATGCGAAGGTCGTAGGACTGGATGCGCGCGCCGAGCGCGGCTTCGATGTCGTGCGTCAGGTCGGTGAACTTGAAGTCTGCGAGCGCGCCGCAGCGGGTGCAGATCAGGTGATCGTGGCGCGTGGTGTTGTCGTAGCGGTCGGGCGCGCCGGGCTGCGACAGGCGGATGAGTTTGCCGTCCGCTACAAGCGCGTTGAGGTTGTTATACACCGTAGCTTGCGCGATTTTGGAATTTTCCTGCTTCATTTGCAGAAAAATCTGCTCGGCGGTCGGGTGCTCGGTGGAGCACAGGACGAGATCGAGAATCTGCTGAGCGTACTTGGTCATGCGCTTCTCCTTAATAAGAATTAGAATAATTCTTATTATAGCGATAAAAATAGAGTTGTCAAGCAAAAAATCAAAAATAGTTTGCGTCATGCGCGCACGCGCTGCGGCATACCCTTTATGGAAAAGGGGGAATGAGATGGACCAGACGATAGCATTCCTAGGCGGCGACGCACGCATGCGCCTGCTTGCCCAGATGATGGCTGCGGAGGGATACGACGTCTGCTCGTGGGAGCTGACCGGTGCGCCAAAGCCGCTGGCGCTGTGCGATGCGCTGAAAGCGGACATCATCGTCCTGCCGCTGCCGGCGGAGAAAAACGGCTATTTGAGCGGCACAGAGCTCACGATGGAGAGCCTGCTGCGCGCGCTGCGGCGCGAGCACCGCGTTTTCGCAGGCAATGTGGGAAACGACGCGTCAACGCTCGCGCAGTCGTTGGGGCTTACGATCACGGACTACTTTGCCTCGGAAGAGCTGAGCGTGCGCAACGCGATCCCGACGGCGGAGGGGGCCATCGAGGCGGCGATGAAGCACACGAGTGTCACGCTGCACGGCACGCCATGCCTCGTGCTCGGCTTTGGCCGCATCGGAAAGGTGCTCGCGCACGATCTGAGCGCGCTGGGAGCGAAGGTCAGCGTCAGCGCGCGCAAGCGGTCGGACCTTGCGTGGATCGACGCGTTCGGCTACGCGCCGCTGCACACGAACCGCCTCTCCGGCACGCTGGGGGAATTCCGCGTGGTGTTCAACACCGTGCCGCATCAGGTATTGGACGAAGCGCTCCTTGCCGAACTGCCGCCGGACTGCCTGCTCATCGAGCTTGCGAGCGCGAGCGGCTTTGACATGGACGCGGTCGAAACGCTGCGCCTTTCGTATCTCAAGGCAGGGGGACTGCCCGGGCGCGTCGCGCCGGAGACGGCGGCGCGCGCCATCAAAAAGACGTTATGTCGACTCATCAAGGAGGAAGCATGAAGATCGGATTTGCCTTTTGCGGCTCGTTCTGCAACCATCCCGAGCTGCTGAAACTCTACGAGGACATCGCGCGCGAGCATGAGATCGTGCCAATCTTGTCGGAAAATGCGGCGAAGTATTCCACGCGCTTCGGCACGGCGGAGGACTTCGTCACCCGCGTGGAGGCGCTGGCGGGGCGGAAGGCCGTGCGCAATATCGTCGAAGCCGAGCCCCTCGGCCCGCAGGGGGCGATGGAAGTGCTCGTCATTGCGCCCTGCACGGGAAACACGCTTGCCAAGCTCGCCCACGGCATCACGGACGGCGCGGTGACGATGGCGGCGAAGGGGCACCTGCGCAACGGCAAGCCCGTTGTGCTTGCCATTGCGACGAATGACGGCTTATCCGCGAGCGCGCCGAACATCGCGGCGCTGCTGAACCGCAAGAACTACTATTTTGTCCCCTTCGGGCAGGACAACGCCGAGGCGAAGCCCACGTCGCTGATCGCGGACTTCCGCAAAATTATCCTGACGGCCGAGGCGGCGCTGGAGGGAAGACAAATTCAGCCGATTTTGCTGTGAAACGAAAAAAGGCAGGAATTTCCTGCCTTTTTTGCGATGTAACAATAAACTTGCGCGCGATTTTTGTCAATGCTCGCTGAACTTGCTTGAAAAATCCCCCTCGCTTCTTTATACTTTGCCATAGAGAGAAGAGAGGAGGGAGCGCGAATGGACGAAAACCTGCGCGAGACAACAGAGCTTCCGGAGAGCGGAGGGACTGCGCCGAACGAAGAGAATGAGCCCGAGACGAAGAGCATCCGCTTTGTGCCCAGCGCCTATGACCCGCGCGGCATCGAGCAGTGGCTTTCCGAGCGCGCGGCGGAGGGAAAGCTCCTGCTCCGCTACGACGATTTTGTGATCGGCGAGCCGCGCGACTGCCGCTATCATCTGGAGCCCGCCGCGGACGATGACGACCCCGACGAAAGCCTGCGCGAAAAGCGCGCCCGCCTGGGCTGGGAATACGTCTGCCGGACGAAGGACGGCATCTTCTATATCTGGCGCGGCGAAAAGACCGCGCACGTCCCCACGCCGAAGGACTGTACGGACTCCTATGGCTACCGCAGACTGTGCAAAAAGCTGCGCCGCAGCTATTTCCTGCCGATGATCTTCCTGGTGGTGGACATCTGGCTCGTCTATTTCCTTTTTAGTGCCTTGAGTCTCCCGGTGATGTCGTTCCTCACGATGGAAAAGAGCGAGGTCATTCAGTTTGTGTCCATTATCTTAGGCAGTATCCTCGGTATCCTGAGCGAGGCAAAGGAGAGAAACGAGATGTGGACGCTCAAGCGCGCGATGGAGGCGTGCGAGCGCGTGGAGAAGATGCCGCGCAACCGCTGGGCGAAAGCAGACCGCGCGCTTACGATCATTGCCGGTGTATTGGCGCTCACGCTGATTTTCTGGCGAGTGAACGATACGGCCTACGGCGACAGCTATGACGAGCCGCCGCTGCCGTATATCGGGACCGAGATGCTCGGCGGCGAAAGGGGATCGGACTGGTATGGTGTGCGCGATCTCTCGACGCTGCTCGGCGGGCACGTGTACTCTGTCGGCGAAACGCCGTATGCGGGAACGATCGACACTTGGATGCAGTACAGCACGGAGCTTGACTTCTACGCCCCTCGCATTTCCACGCTGGCCGTTCCGCTGACGCATGAGCTGCGCGACTACTTCATGGGAAGCGATGCGCAGACGCTTTCGATTGACGGCTTTGACGAGGCGTACTACGCAGAATTTATCAAACCAAATACCCGGCTTCCAAATGAACCGGACGAAGTCCACCAGTTTCTTATCCTGCGCCGCGGGGGAGAGGTGCTTTACTTCCGCACCGAGGCGCCCGACAGCCTGCGCGAGCATCTGGACGAATTTGCAGACATCTTTAATCAGTACAGCGAATTAGCATAAAAAGAAGTGCGTTCCTAACGGGAACGCACTTCTTTTTTGCTATCTTGTCACTGCTCTAACTTTTTGAGCTCGTCGAGCTGGCCCACCAGCGTAGTGAACGCCTCGGGCAGCTGTGCGACGGCAGCGTCCGCGCGCTTGAGCTCGTTCGACACGCTCTCGCAAGTCGCGCCGAGCGTCGAGAGCACCTGCTCGCAGTGCCCTCTGCATGCCGCGATCATCGCCTGCAAACGCTCCCGCGTGGCGGCGTCGAGCGCGTCGGCGCGCTCACGGGCGGAGAGCTCAATGTCGGCGATGTGCGCCTTGACGCGGCCGTATTCCTCGACCTGCGGGCGGAGCTCGTCAAGCTCGCTTAAAAGGCGCTTGCGCTCCTGCTCGGCGGCGGAAAGGCGTTCGGCGTGCTGCGCGTCCAGCTCGGCGATGCGCTGCTCGGCAGCCTCCTCTTTGGCTTTCAGCTGGCGGTCGCAGTCGGCCTTGGCGCTCGCGAGCTTCTGCGCGCCCTCTTCGATCTGCGCGCGCAGCTCGGAGATCGTCTCCTGCGCGGCGGTCAGACCCTTTTTGAGCGCGTCCTGCGCGCTGGACGCGGTCGAATAGGACTCGGCAAACTTGTCGCGCTCACGCTCGGCGGCGGCGAGCTTGTCGCGCAGCTCTGCATTCTCGCGGCAGAGGCCGTCGCTCTCCTGCTCGAGCGCTTCGATCTGCTGCTTGCTCTCGAGCGAGGTTTTTTCGATATAACGAATGACGTCATCGCGGTTGAAGCCGCCGAAGACGGAACTCTTGAAGGTATTTTCCATGATTTTCCCACCTTTTTCTTTGTCAAAGTTATGGTAACACAAACCCGCCGCGATGACAAGGAAAAAAGCGCGACCTCTTAAGGCCGCGCTTTTACGGTTTTATCGGAGAGGGAAGGAAAAGCTCTTGCCCTTCTTGGTGAAAGTAAAGCTCTCCTGCTCTTCGCCGCCGGCTTTGGTGCAGCGCACGCGCTCGGCGCTCACGCTGCCGCTGATGTCGCCGCAGGTGACGCTGTCGCTTGCGCGGACATTGCCCTTGACCTCGCCGCAGCGGACGCTGTCGTTTGCGGACACGTCGCCGCCGACATTGCCGCAGGTGACGCTGTCGCCCGCCTGCACATTGCCGCCGACATTGCCGCAGGTCACGTCATCGCCCGCGGTCACGTCGCCGCCAACGTCGGTGCAGGTCACGCCGTCACCGGCTCTGACGCTGCCGGAGATCGTCGAATCGGTGCAGACGACGGAAAAGTCGCTGTAAATATCCTGCGCCGTGCCGGAAAAGTGCAGCTCGACGGTCTTGCGGATCTCGTCGTATTTGTCGTGGCGGAACAGGCTCCCCTGTTTCGGTTGGAGCAGCCGGTGCCCCTGGAAGAGCACGGCGTGGATGGCGTCGTCATCCTCCCACGGCAGCTCTGCCGCGATGGGCAAAATCTGGCTGTCCGCTTCCGCTTTTTGGGTGGGCTTTTCTTTGCTTTCGCGTCCAAAGAGCTCGTCGAGGCTGAGCTCCAGCGTGTCGGCCAGCAGCGGCAAAAGCTGCAGGTCAGGGCAGCAGACATCGCCCTCCCACTTTGACACGGCCTGATTGCTCACACCGAGCTTGTTTGCCAGCGCCTCCTGTGTCAGTCCTTTTTCTTTACGGCGGCGCAGAATGCGCGCGCCCATTGTCGATTCTTCCAAGTTGTCTATCCTCCTGCACTGCATTATAATAGTAAAGTGAGCGTTGGAAACGCGATGAGCGGGTGTCCCGCGTCGAACGGGAAGTCAGGCGCCGACGTTTCCCTCATATTCAGGCAGCACATCGCGTGCAAACGCCTGATCGCCGATCGTAACATGTTGGTCCTTCCTTGCCCCGTGCTGCAGCCGCGGCTTTGAATCACCGGTTATGGACTCAGTATAGGGGGCATGGGGAGGATTGACAATGGCGCAGTGGTTGAATCGGGGAAAATCCTTTCCAACCGCCAGTTGGAAAATGAAATTTTCCCTGATTTTTCAAGAAAAACTCAGTGCCGGGTGACGGTGATCTCGCCCATACCCTTGGTGTAGTCGACCACATGCTGGAGGAAAAGCTGCGTGATCGTGGAGGGGAGAAAGCCCTTTTTCACGGCGATGCCGATCTCGCGCGACTGCTTGACGTTGAGCGGCAGCGTGGCGACGCGGTAGCGTCCGGGCTTGATGAGCAGGCTGTGCACGATGCTGATGCCAAGTCCCGCCTCGACCATGGACAAGAGCGCGAAGTCGCTCGTCGTGTCATAGGTGACCTCGGGATGGAAGTTGTAATGGTCGAGCAGACGGTTGAATTCGTAGTCTTCGATCTCCATCAGGCGCACGAAGTTCTCGTGCGGCAGCTGCTCGAGCGGGAAGACGGACGCGTCCGCCATTGGGTGATCCTTTGGGAGAATGGCGACCATCGTGTCGTGCAGGATGGTCGTCGTCTCAAAGTCGTTGGAGGCGGGGATGGCAAGAAAGCCGCAGTCGATCGCGCCGCGGCGCAGCCATTCGGAAATTTCATAATACTCGCCAGTCATCAGCTGGATCTGAATGTTGGGGTACGTCTGGTGGAAGTCCTTCAGAATTTCCGGCAGCAGGCTGATGGCAAGGCTTGTAAAGCACCCGAGGCGCAGCGTGCCGGACTGCACGCCATGCAGCTCGGACACGGCAAAGTTGAGGTCCTCATAGTCCTTGACGATCTCGCGGATCGTGGGCAGGAGCACCATGCCGTCGGAGGAGATCTCGATGCCGGAGTGGTTGCGCGTTAAGAGCTTGACCTGCCAGTCCTGCTCAAGATCGGAGATCATCTTGCTCACGGCGGACTGCGTATAGCCCAATTCGTTCGCCGCCTGGGTGATGCTGCCGGTCTCCACAGTGCGGAGATAGGCAATATATTTACGAATACTCATTATAAATGCCCTCAATAATCAACAATACCTCAAAGATTCCATTTTGGAATGCGCATATAAAAATATATTCGCTTTTCAAAACTGCTTTTGGATTATACAATATCAACAAAGAAAATTCAATGCCTACACACGGGATTTTCCAAGCAGTACAAAATTGTCAGACAAAATGTCGAATCAACAAGGAGGAAAACAGACATGATCCATTATTCCTGCATCGGTGCTACCGGTTATGTTTGCGGCGAAGTGCTCCGCATGATGGTCAACCACCACGAGGGAGAGCTTGTCAACGTGCTCGATACCTACGGTGTCGGCGATGCCATCTCTACGCATCATCCCGCTCTGCGCGGCTTCTATGATCAGGTCATCATGGACCTCACGGAGGAGAACGTCCGCGAGACCGCGAAGAAGAGCGATGTTATCATGATCCAGGTCCCCTCTGGCGACGTGGCCAAGTGGGCGGAGATCGTGCTCGCTGAGGACTGCGCCATCATCGATATCGGCGCTGACATCCGCTTCCGCGATGTCGACGTCTGGGAGAAGTGGTACGGCCAGAAGCACCCCGACGCCAAGATGACCCACGACGCTGTTTACTGCATCCCTGAGGTCATGCGCGACCTTGCCAAGGGCAAGAAGCTCATCGCCAACCCCGGCTGCTATCCCACCGCCTCCACCCTCGGCCTCCAGCCCATGCTCAAGGCCGGTCACATCGTTGACAATACCATCGTCATCGATGCCAAGAGCGGCTACACCGGCGCAGGCCGCCGTCCCGCCCTCAACAAGCTCCTCACTGAGGCGGAGAACAACTTCTGCGCTTACGCCCTCGGCGGTGGCCACCGCCACACGCCCGAGATCGAGCAGAACATTGCCTACATCACCGGCAAGGATCTGATGAAGCCCGAGACCTGGCAGTACATCAACTTCCAGCCGCACCTCCTGCCCCAGGTCCGCGGTATCGAGGTCACCATCTACGCTACCTGCGACAGAGACTTCACCAACGAGGAAGTTTACGAGCTCTACAAGGACTTCTACAAGGATGAGCCCTTCGTCAAGGTCTTCCCGGCGAGCCTGCCCGTTCAGACCAAGTGGGTCTACGGCACGAACTTCTGCGAGATGACCCCGACCTTCGACGCGCGTACCCACCGCCTGATCGTCTCCTCCGTGATCGACAACATCGGCAAGGGCGCAGCCGGCCAGGCCATCCAGAACATGAACCTCATCATGGGCCTGCCCGAGACCACCGGTCTCATGATGCCCCCGATGTATCCGTAATTTTCGGTTCGACGAGTTTCGACCCGATTTAGGCAAGAATGCTGTTAAACTAACGTTAAGAGAGGAGATCCCCCCACATGTCCAATCTGAAAAAGATCGAGGGCGGCGTTACCACGCCGCAGGGCTTCACCGCCGGCGCGGTCTACACCGCCATCAAAAAGCGCGAGAACAAGAAGCCCGACGTCGCTGTTCTCTACTCCGACCTGCCCTGCTCCTGCGCGGCCTGCTTCACCACGAACAAGTTCTGCGCAGCTCCGGTCATCCTTGACCGCGAGATCCTGAAAAAGGGCAAGGCCCGCGCCGTCGTCATCAACTCCGGCAACGCCAACGCCGCCACCGGCAAGCAGGGCATCGAAGACGCCCGCACCGTTGAGCGCGAGGCGGAAAAGCTGCTCGGCCTCGGCGAGGACGAAGTGTTCGTCTGCTCCACCGGCGTCATCGGCCAGAGACTTCCGGTCGACAAGGTGCTTCAGGGCATCCGCGAGATCATTCCCGCAAAGCTTGCCAAGGAGAACGGCTCCGAGGCTGCCTACGCCATCATGACCACCGATACCGTCCGCAAGGAGTGCGCCTATGAGCTGCAGCTCTCCACCGGCACCGTGAAGATCGGCGCGATGGCCAAGGGCTCTGGCATGATCCACCCCAATATGGCGACGATGCTCGTCTATGTGACGACCGACGCCAAGGCGGATCCCGCAGACCTGCAGAAGATGCTCTCCGCGGCTGTGGATAAGAGCTTCAACATGTGCACCGTCGACGGCGACACCTCCACGAACGACTCGATCTTCCTGCTCGCCAACGGCGCTTCCGGCGTTGAGATCAAGACCGAAGAAGACAAGAAGGCGATGGCCGACCTCGTGCTCGCCATCTGCACCGATATGGCCCGCCGCGTCGCTTCCGACGGTGAAGGCGCGACCCACCTCATCGAGGTCGAGGCCTACGGCCTGCCCACCGAGCACGACGCGCGCCTGGTCGCCAAGTCCATCGCGGGCTCCATGCTCTTCAAGGCTGCCGTCTTCGGCCGCGACGCCAACTGGGGCCGCATCATGGCCGCTGCCGGTTACTCGGGCGCTGACGTTGACCCGACCCGTGCCGACTGCATCATCAAGAGCGCTGCCGGCGAAGTGCAGGTCATGAAGGACGGCTTCGGCGCGGACTTCAGCGAAGAGCTCGCCAAGAAGGTTCTCACCGAGCATGACATTACCGTCATCGTCCGCTTCTATCAGGGCGACGGCGAGGCCAAGGCCTGGGGCTGTGACCTCACTTACGATTACGTCAAGATCAACGGCGACTACCGCACCTAATTTTTGAAGGAGGCTCCACCATGAGCGATATCGCAAACAAGGTCGAAACTCTGATGGAGGCAATGCCTTACCTTCAGAAGTATCAGGGTAAGATCATTGTCATCAAGTACGGCGGCAACGCCATGATCAACGAAGAGCTCAAGGACGCCGTCATGCACGACGTGGTGCTGCTCAAGCTCCTCGGCATGAAGCCCGTGCTCAGCCACGGCGGCGGCCCCGGCATCAACAAGATGCTCGAAAAGCTCGACATCCCCGTCGAGTTCATCGAGGGCCTGCGCTACACCTCCGCCGACATCATGCGTGTTGTCGAGATGGTGCTCGTCGGCCAGGTGAACACCGAGCTCGTCGGCTTTATCAACAAGCTCGGCGGCAAGGCGGTCGGCCTTTCCGGCGTCAGCGGTGACATCTATCACTGCCACCAGCGCGACGAGGTCCACGGCTACGTGGGCGACATCGACTATGTCGATCCCAAGCCCATCTTCGCCATGCTCGACGCGGGTTACATCCCCGTCATCGCCCCCGTTGGCACCGACGGTCAGGGCCACACCTTCAACATCAACGGCGATACCGCCGCGGGCAAGCTCGCTTCCGCGCTGGGCGCTGAAAAGCTCGTGATCCTCACCGATATCGAGGGCCTGTGCAACGACATCAAGATCCGCGACGTCATCAGCTATCTGAACATCGAGGATGTCAAGGCGCTCAAGGACAAGGGCACGATCGCCGGCGGCATGATCCCGAAGGTCGACTGCTGCGTGCAGGCCATCGAAGAGGGCGTGACGAGCGTCAACATCATCGACGGCCGCAAGCCGCACTCCGTGCTCTACGAGGCCTTCACGAACGAGGGCACCGGCACGACGATCGGCACCGCACAGCCGAGCGTCGGCATCAAATGGTAAAACATACACCCAACTTTTATTATAGGAGGACATAATAATGATCGAAAAGTTCAAGACCAACGCCGAAGTCATCGAGAACGGCGACAAGTACCTCTATGGCAACCACGTCCGTATGCCCCTTTCCATCGAGCGCGGCGAAGGCGCTTACGTCTTCGATAAGGACGGCAACAAGTACCTCGACTTCATCGGCGGTATCGCCGTCAACGGCCTCGGTCACTGCCATCCCGCGATCGTGAAGTGCCTCGAAGAGCGCGCCCACACGATCCTGCACTGCTCCAACTACTTCTACAATGAGCCCGCCGTCCAGACCGCGAAGCTCATCGTCGAGAACAGCTGCTTCGACAAGGTGCTGTTCGCCAACTCCGGCGCTGAGGCCAACGAAGGCCAGATCAAGCTCGCCCGCAAGTACGCCAAGGATCACGGCCATCCCGAGCGCTTCGTCGTCATCACGATGAAGAACTCCTTCCACGGCCGCACCCTCGCGACCTGCACGGCCACCGGCCAGTATGCGGTGCACCGCTACTTCGAGCCCCTGCCCTCCGGCTTCCGCTATGCTGAGTTCAACAACCTCCAGTCCGTCAAGGACATCATGGACGAGTACGTCTGCGCCATCCTGACCGAGCCTGTCCAGGGCGAGGGCGGCGTGCGTCCCGCTTCCCAGGAATTCCTGCAGGGCCTGCGTGACCTGTGCGACGAGAAGGGCATCCTCCTCATGTTCGACGAGGTTCAGGTCGGCTCCGGCCGTACCGGCAAGCTCTTCGCGCATCAGAACTACGGCGTTGAGCCCGATACCTGCTCCATGGCCAAGGCGCTCGGCTCCGGCGTGCCCATCGGCGCTGTCTGCGCCCGCGGCGAGGCTGCCAAGACCCTGACGCCCGGCACCCACGGCTCCACCTTCGCCGGCGGTCCTCTCGCCTGCGCACTCGCTGCCACCACGCTCGACGTGATGATCAACGACGGCGTCATCGAGAACTCCCGCAAGATGGGCGAGTATTTCCGCAAGCAGGCCCACGAGATCATCGAGAAGAACCATCCCGAGACGGTCAACGAGATCCGCGGCCTCGGCCTGATCGACGGCATCCAGCTCAACAAGCCCTCCGGCCAGCCCGTCGTCGACCTGTGCTTCAAGGACAGCAACGTCCTGATCAACAACACCAACGGCAACGTCCTGCGCTTTGTCCCGCCGCTGATCGTCAATGAAGAGGAGATCGACATTGTCATCAAGGCTGTTGATGAGGCCATGACCAAGCTCGGCTGGTAATTATCTCGGATACTACCTCGCGTTTCTTGCCTGCGAGGCCGGCGGCACGGGTTCCCTTCCCGTGCCATGCCGGAAGTATACATGACCTCATCCCCGGCCTGCCGATGGGGGATCGGCGGGCCGGGGAGAGAGGTATTTTCTGCATTTTACATGCAGCATTTCACCCCTTGTGTTGTGCCAGTGTAAAATCCAAAAGGAGGAGTGCGATCCAAAACCTGCATCGGTAGATACCACGAGAATTGAAGAAGGAAAGAGCATTACCGTAAAACTGCGTTCACCATTCAAAAACACTTGCTATCGCTATGGAATCATGCTAAAATGAATGCATAGATATCCATACAAATAGCGAAGCGACCCCCAAAATTTCGAAAGGTTGGTAACACTATGAGTAAGGAAAAAAGAATGCCCAAACTGTGGGAAGCCCTGTTGACGCTGGCGATCCTGATCGCGGCACTCGCGGTCGGTATCATCATCTTCGGTGTTGACCCGCACGTCCCTATGTTTGTCGGCGTAATGGCTGCCGCAATCATGGCACTGCATCTCGGCTACAAGTGGGATGAAGTTGAAAAGTCCATGATGGACGGCATCTACAAAGCGTTACAGTCCATCTGCATCCTGATCATCGTCGGTATCCTGATCGGCGTGTGGATCAACGCGGGCGTTGTGCCTACGATGATCTATTACGGCCTGAAAGTCCTCAAGCCCGCGATCTTCTTCATCGCGTGCGTTCTCATTTGCTCCATCACCTCTCTTGCCACCGGTACGTCCTGGGGCACGATGGGCACGATGGGCGTTGCCCTGATGGGCATTGGCTTCGGCCTTGGCATGAGCCCCGGCATGACCGCCGGTGCGGTCCTCTCCGGCGCCTACTTCGGCGATAAGATGAGCCCGCTGTCCGATACGACGAACCTCGCTCCCGCCATGGCCGGTACGGACGTTATCACCCACGTCAAGTCCATGATCCTGCCCACCGGCATCACCTACGCCATCACCCTGATCTTCTTCGGCGTTCTCGGTGTGATGCAGTATCACGGCGGCGATGCGGATATGTCCCGCGTGATCGAGTTCTCCAACGCGCTGAACGCCGCGGAGGGCGGTATCTTCAACATCAACCCGTTGCTGCTCCTGCCTCCGGTCGTCGTTATCGTGGCAGTTGCCCTGAAGGTTCCCGCGATCCCCGGCATCACCCTCGGCATTGTTGCCGGTGTCATCCTGGGCCTCATCTTCCAGCCCGGTGCCTGCACGCTCGGAACCATCTTCGATTATGGTAAGAACGGCTACTACTTCTCCGACGAAGCGCTCGCCATGTTCGAAGCCAGTCTTTCTCCCGAAACGAGCTACACCATGACAAGACTCCTGGAAAGCGGCGGTATCATGGGTATGATGTCCTCCGTCTCCATGACGATCATCGCCATGATGTTCGGCGGTATCATGGAGGAGACCCACCAGCTCGAGGTCATCGTCAACGCCCTCAAGAAGTTTGCCAAGGGCCCTGCGGCTCTCGTTGGCCTGACCGAAGTGACCTGCGTTCTCTCCAACGCCACCATGCCCGAGCAGTACATCTCCATCGTGGTTCCCGGCCGTATGTATGCCGAGGAGTATCACAAGATGGGCGTGCACCCGGCAGTTCTGTCTTCTTCGCTCGAGAGCGCCGGTACCGTTACCTCCGCTCTGATCCCCTGGAACACCTGCGGTGTGTTCATTAAGGACACCCTGAACATCGTTCCTTGGGGCGCCGGCGGTTACGGTCCCTGGGCCATCTTCAACTGGCTGATGCCCATCATCAACTGGCTGTGCGTGCTGATCGGCTGGACGCTCAAGGATCTTGCGGGCAAGCCCTTCAAGAAGAGCAAGAAAGTCGCGCAGTAAATCAGTTAGCGACCCAACAGAAAGCTCCCTACCTAAAGGAATTAAAAAATCATGACAATGAATCGGAATCAATATCCCTGTGTGGAATTCGATCTCGATAAATTGGCAGCGAATCTGGCAGCGCTCGTAGAGCGCTGCCATGATTCGCTCATCGAGGTCGCGGGAGTCGTCAAGGCTGTGTCGTCGTTGCCGGAGATCGTGCGCGTTTATGAAGAGAGCGGCGTGAAGTTCATCGCCACGTCCCGCATCAGCCAGATGCGCGCGATCCGCGAGGCGGGTATCTGCAAAAAGCCGCTGATGCTCATTCGTATCCCGATGCTCTCCGAGCTCCCCGACGTGGTGGAGCTGTGTGACATCAGCCTGCAGAGTGATATTATCGTGCTGCGTGCGCTGAACGAAGAGGCCAAAAAGCAGGGCAAGGTTCACGAGGTCATCCTGATGATGGATCTTGGCGACCTGCGCGAAGGCTTTTGGAACGAGGAGGATGCGCTTGATGCCGCGCTCGAGATCGAGCATGAGCTCAAGAACCTGCGCCTTGCGGGCGTGGGCGTGAATCTGAGCTGCTACGGCTCTGTTTTGCCGACCAAGCGCAACATGCAGGGCCTTGTCAGCCTCGCGTCCGACATTGAGCGCGAGATCGGCCGCAAGCTTGACTACATCAGCGGCGGCGCGTCGACATCCGCCTACATGGCGATGAACGGCACGATGCCCTACCGCATCAACCTGCTGCGCCTTGGCGACATCGGGCTTCGCGGCGAGACGGACAACTTCGCTCCCGACTTTTTGGAAACGGGCGTCATGACGATCAAGGCTGAGGTCATCGAGTGCCGCGACAAGCCGAGCTTTCCGGTCGGCGAGTTGGGCGTGAACGCCTTCGGCGAGGTCGGCCACTACGAGGATCGCGGCATCCGCCGCCGTGCGCTTGTCGCGATGGGCCGCGTGGATTACGGCAACTGCTTTGACCTCATCCCGCGCATGGAGGGTATCGAGGTCATCGGCGCTTCGTCCGACCACACGATCCTTGACGTCGAGGCCGTGAAGGACAAGGTCCATGTGGGCGACGTGCTGGAGTTCGGCATCAAGGCCTACGGCCCGATGGCGTATCTCACCAGCAGCGACGGCGTTCATATGGTGTTCAAGGGCGGAAAGCAAAACGCCTGATCGAAAAGAGAAAAAAGAGAGAGGAAAACGGTATGCCGACGGTGAGCGAGTTTTGGGACGGCCGTGCGCAGAATTACGACGCTCAGGTCGGCACCCACTACGCGGAGGCCTATGAAAAGACAGCCGCGTGTTTCAAAAAATATCTCAAGCCGACGGATACCGTGCTGGACTTTGCCTGCGGGACGGGGATCGTGACGTTTGCGGTCGCGTCCTCGGTGCAGTCTGTGCGCGCGATCGACGTATCCGGTGAAATGGTGCGCCGCGCGCAGGAAAAAGTCAAAGCGCAGGGCGTGGAGAACGTGACCGTCACGCAGACGGATCTGTTCGACGGCTGCCTTGCAGAGGGATCTTTCAATGCGGTGCTGGCCTGCAATGTGCTGCTCTACATCGAAGATCGGAGCGCGGCGCTTGCGCGCATCCGCGCGCTCTTGAAGCCGCAGGGAACGCTGCTGCTGGTATCGGACTGTCTGGGAGAGGGGCTCACGCGCGAGCGAGTGCGCAAGTGGTTTGAATACAAGACCGGCAAACGCCCCTACGTTGCATTTGACACGATGCGCTCCCTCGAACGGTCAGTCACCGACGCGGGGTTCGCGGTGCTGGAGCGGGAGAATCTCTTTCCAGCGCCGCCGAATTTGTTCCTTGCGGCGAAAAAGGTATAAATGCCCAAAATGTAAAGACCCCGCACACCGTTTTGAAACGGTGTGCGGGGTTTCTTTATTGCTTTTGCCTGCGGGAAATTTTGTCGAGCAGCTTTCCGCCATAGCGGAACGTCAGCTCGCCGATCAGAAGACCCAGCAGCGCTGCGGCAAACACGTCGCTCGGGAAGTGGACGTACAGGTACAGCCGCGACAGGGCGATGAGCACCGCGAGAGAAATGGCGGCATAGCCGAAACGCCTGTCAGTCTTCGTCAGGATCGTTGCGGCGATCGTCGAGGACAGCGTGTGTCCCGAGGGGAACGAGTAGTCCGTCGGCGTGGCGATCAAAAGCTGCACGGAGGGATCGAGCCAGCAGGGCCGCGAGCGCGCGACGAGATGCTTGAGCGCAACATTTCCGACGAGAAGTCCCGCGAGCAGACCCATCAGCACGAGCGCGCCCTGACGGCGGTATTTTTTTGTGCACAGCAGGAGAACGCCTGCGATGATCCAGATGATGCCGGCGTTGCCGAGCATCGTGAGCTTTGGGACCACGGCGTCGAGAAACGGGCAGGAGATGTTGTTCTGGATCCAGTGAAGAATGCCCCAGTCGAGCGCCATGGACGAGCAGCTCCTTTCTGATATTACTTGTGCAGCAGCGGGGAGAGCGGCTTGTAGATGAGGAAGCACAGCGCCACATCGATCATGCCTTTGACAAAGGTGAACGGCATATTGAAGACCATCAGGCACTCAAGAAGGCCGTTGGTCGAGGGACGGATGGCCTGATACATGCCGATGATGGCTTCAAGCGGCAGGTGATAGCATACAACGTAGGCGGGGTAGACCACAAAGTAGTTGAGAGGCACAGACAGTACCGCCATCAGCAGCGCGCCGACGAGAGCGCCGATAAGTGCATTCTTGCGGGACTTTTTCTTCTGATAGATGAAGCCCGCGGTGAAGGAAAACACGCTGCCCATGATGAAGTTGAAAAGCTCGCCGACGTACGCGGACGACGTGCCGTGCAGCACGGAGAACAGCACGTTCTTGAGCAGCGTGACGATCACGCCGTAGATGGGGCCGAGCGAGAACGCCGCCAGAAGCTCTGGAAGGTCGGAGATATCGAGCTTGACGAACGCGGGGATGAGCGCGGGGATCGGGAACTCGATGAACATCAGCAAAAATGCGACGGTCGAGAGCATGGCGGTCACCGTCAGCTTGTGGGTACGGCTGTGGTGAGTTGCGCGGGTGGTGGGGATGGCGTTTACATTGGGTTCGGACATAAAAATACACTCCTTTTTGTCATTTCCCCTGAAAGAACAAGTCTTCCAAGGTGCATGACGCAAAAGAGCGTGAAAATTGCGTGGTAGATCGCGCGCAGCACATCTTCTCTCATCCGGACTGTGACCGTCGGTACCGGAATTTCACCGGTTCGTGCGATAAAAAAATACCGCTTGCGGACTGTAACCGCCGGTGGGGAGTTTCACCCCGCCTCGAAGACAAGTGATTCAGTTGATAGTTTGAGTATACGACAAATTTTCGGTTTGTCAAGAGGGAAAATGCTTTACAAAGACGAACAAATGTTCTATAATGGCAAAGAGAGAGGAGGCGATGTCCATGCGGGGGAGACCCTGTTCCTGCGCATTCACCGGCCACCGGCCGGGGAAGCTGCCGTGGGGAGAAGATGAAAGCGACCTTCGCTGTATCGCCCTCAAGGCGAAGCTGCGCGCCGCGGTGGAGAGCGCCATCCACGAGGGGATGGAACATTTTATCTGCGGTATGGCCGAGGGCTGTGACCTCTACTTTGCCGAAACCGTGCTGGCGCTGAAAAGCACATACCCGCACATCACGCTCGAGGCGGCCATCCCGTGTCCCTCGCAGGCGGACGGCTGGGGCGAAGCGCAAAAATCCCGCTACCGCGACATTTTAGCTCGCTGCGACTATGAGACTATGGTGCAGCAGAGCTACACGCCGGGCTGCATGCAGCGGCGCAACCGCTACATGGTCGACCATGCGAGCCTGCTGATCGCCGTGAACGACGGCGCGCGCGGCGGGACGCGTTCGACGATCGAATACGCCTTCAAGCGCGGTGTGAACGTGCTGGACATCCCACTGGACTGAAAAAGGAGAGGACCATGTCCTTTGACTTCAAGAAAGAATACAGGGAATTTTACCTGCCGAAGGCAAAGCCGGAGATCGTGACCGTGCCGTGCGCAAACTATATCGCCGTGCGCGGGCGGGGTGACCCAAACGAGGAAAATGGCGCGTATCAGCGCGCCATCGGTGTACTTTACGCCGTGGCCTACACGCTCAAGATGAGCAAGCGCGCGGGACACGAGATCGAAGGCTTTTTCGACTATGTCGTGCCGCCGCTCGAGGGCTTCTGGCAGATGCCGGACACGGAGACGGTCGACTACGGGCGAAAATCGGATTTTTGCTGGATCTCTGTCCTGCGTCTGCCGGACTTCATCACGAAAGCGGACTTCGACTGGGCGGTCGAGGCGGCGGCAAAGAAGAAAAAGCTCGACTGTTCGGCAGCAGAATTTCTGACCGTAGACGAGGGTCTCTGCGTGCAGATCATGCACGTGGGTTCGTTCGATGATGAGCCGGAGTCCGTTGCGAGGATGGACGCATTTCTGCGCGAAAACGGGTATGAAAACGACCTGAACGACGTCCGCCTGCACCACGAGATCTATCTCTCCGACCCGCGCCGCGTCGCGGCGGAAAAACGGAAGACGGTCATCCGCCACCCCATCAAGAAGGCTTGAAAGGGAAAAAGGATCGTTCCCGCCAAGGCGGGAACGATCCTTTTTTGTGCATAAAAATCAAATATCGAACACGCCCATCACGGCGATGCCGATGACGACGAGCAGGATCATCGCGTAGTGCTTCCACGAGAGCTTTTCCTTCAGGAAGAGGCGGCTCCACAGCACGCTAGCCGCGCAGTAGGAGCTGATGATCGGCGCGGACATCGCAAGGTGCGATGTGTCCGCGATGGCATAGATATAGGCAAACTGACCGGCCGTTTCGCAGATGGCGCCGATGTACTTCGGCGCTTCTCGCTTGGGCAGCAGGCGGTCCTTCTTGATGAAGACCACGTAGATGAAGCACAGCACCGCGGCAAACAGGAACGTCAGCTCGTAGGCGCAGTTTGCGCTGCCCTCGTCCAGCGTTTCGAGCACGCGGTTGTCGGCAAAGGTGCCGGCGGCGTCGAGCAGGCAGTAGGCGACGGGAAGCGCAAGGGCCAGAAAGCTCTTGGAATACTTGCGGTTGCCCTCCGCCTGACGGGCGGCGCGCAGCTCGGGGTCTTCCGTGGCGTCCACCACGCCAAGGCCGATCGCGCCTACGCAGACAAGGACGATCGCGCCGAGGGCGAGCGGGGAATAGTCCTCACCGCCGACGAACAGCAGTGTCATCACGGCGACGAGCGCGCCCGACGAGTTGCAGATCGGCGACGAGATGGACAGTTCAATGTAGCGAAGGCCAAGATAGCCGAGCATCATCGAGCCGATGTACAGCAGCGATACGGGCAGATACGTCCAGATAATGGACCAGCTGATCTCCGTGCCGCCGATGAAAATTTCGAACGCGGCGTGAAGACCCATCACGGTACCGACGGCAATGACCATCTTGAGGTGGGCGAGATGATCGTCCTCCCCCTGACAGCCGATCTTGGAAAACAGGTCGCTGCCGCTCCAGCAGAGCAGCGCGATCAGAGAAAGCCAGAACCACATATTGAATTGTTAAACTCCTTTGTACTGTTAGATTTTATATGTCAGATGGAAAAACAAACAGTACGCGGGGGCGGACGGCGGCGAAAATGCCGGTTGGTTGCGGGTGTTCTACGGATGAGCATAAAAAAGCGGTATCCTTTACGGAAGGGAAAATTTTCGTTACGGCAGGGTGATGAGTCCGGCGTCGAGCATCTTTTGCAGCGACAGCAGCACGCCAAGCTTGGCGTGGTACCAGGTGAGACCGCCTTGATAGTAGACGGCGTAGGGTTCGCGCACGGGGCCGTCGGCCGAGAGCTCGATGGAGCTGCCCTGCACGAACGCGCCCGCCGCCATGATGACGTCGGAGTCGTAGCCGGGCATCGGCGCGGGGACAGGGTCGACATAGCTGTCGACCGCAGCGGCGGACTGGATGCCCTTGCAGAAGGCGACCATGCCCTCGGGAGAGCCGAGCTCGACGCACTGGATGATGTCGTGGCGCGCCTCTTTCGACGACGGAACGACGGTGAAGCCGAGCTTTTCATAGCACGCGGCGACGAACACCGCGCCCTTGACCGCGCCGGAGACGACGCTGGGGGCGAGGAAGAAGCCCTGATACAGCGCAGGCATCAATCCGAGGTTCGCGCCGACCTCCTGTCCAAGTCCCGGCGCGGAGAGGCGGTAGGCGCAGCGGTCGATGCACTTCTGCGTGCCGCAGATGTAGCCGCCGATGGGGGCAAGGCCGCCGCCGGGGTTTTTGATGAGGCTGCCGACGATCATATCTGCGCCGAAGTCGCTCGGCTCGTTCGCCTCGACAAATTCGCCGTAGCAGTTGTCGACCATGACGACGACGTCGGGGCGCAGCTTTTTGCAGAACGCGATGGCCTCGCCGATGGCGTCGACCGAGATCGTCGGGCGCGGGCAGTAGCCCTTGGAGCGCTGGATGTGGATGAGCTTCGTCTTATCGTTCAGCGCGCGCTCGATGGCGGGGAAGTCAAAGCTGCCGTCTTCGCGCAGGTCGACCTGCGCATAGCTGACGCCGTACTCCTTGAGCGAGCACGGGCTTTCGCGAAGACCGATGACCTCCTCAAGCGTATCGTAGGGCTTGCCGGAGATAGCGAGCATCTCGTCGCCCGGCAGCAGGTTGGCGGACAGCGCGATGGCCAGCGCGTGTGTGCCGCAGGTGATCTGCGGGCGGACGAGCGCGGCCTCGGTGTGGAAAGCACTCGCGTAGACGCGCTCCAAATTGTCGCGCCCCTCGTCATCGTAGCCGTAGCCGGTCGAGGCGGCGAAGTGTGTCGCGTTCACGCGGTTTTTCTGCATCGCGCCGATGACTTTCGCCTGATTGAGCTCAGCGATCTCTTCGATTCCGGCAAAGCGGGGTTTGAGCTCGTCTAAAACGGCCTCGCCGAATTGAAGCACTTTGTCGCTCACGCCGAGCGACAGGTACATTTCATCTCTGTTCATTTGTCCTCCTCCGGCTTGTCGGGAAATTCGACGCCGTTGCACATTAGAATAAACCGCAGCGGATAGTCGCGGTCCAGATAGTTTTTACTGTACCATTCATAGGTCGCGGCAGGCAGGTGCCGCAGCTCGGGCGCTTCGGTGCGGAAGAGTTCGAACGTCTTCTGATCGCCTGAGAGCAGTGCCCCCAGAAGCTCGCCCTGCTTTTCTTCATAGAGGCGCGCGAAGCACGCGTCCATGATGGCCGCGCAGGCGCGCTCATCGTCCGTACCGTAGTCCTCGCGATGGGCGAGCCAGTAGAGAAATTCGCGCGGGTCGAGGTCCAGCTGCGTCGTGACCTGCGAGAGCTTGTAGAACGCGGCCTTGTCGCCGTGCTTCAAAATGTCGATGAGGTACGCGACGAGCTGTTCGTCGAGCTCCACGCAGTCGCAGAAGACCTCGAACGCGTGCTTGCCCGCGTCGGGATCAGGGGTAGTTTCGGCTGCGGGCGGCTGCTCCTCGACTTCCTCCGGTTCTGCCGCGGCGGTGAGCATTTGCAGCAGTGCGCGGGAGAAATCCTCCTCGCTGAAATGGTCAAATATCGCCTCGTCCAGCTCGTCGCCTGCGCTTTTGGCGCACAGGCGCACAAAGTCCGGCACGCTCATACTTTTCAGCGCGCTTTGCAGCTGCGCGGCGCGCTCCTCAGTGGTATCGGCGGTGAGCGCAAGCTCCGGCGGCGCGGGCATTGTGCCCTCGCACAGCGCGCTCATATAATGTAAGTAGCGTTCGCACAGTTCCATTGCCGCGCCCCCTCGGTTTATAATCTCTAATAATCTATCATACGGCGACAGAAAAAGCAACTGAAAACCGAAGAAAGCCATCAAATGAAAGCTATCAGATACGGCTTTCTTTCTGAATTTTCGCCCTGAGCAGTGCGCAGTTTTCCTGCAAACGCGCATCGTCCGGTGCAAGCGCAAACGCTTTTTCCGCGTTTTTCAGCGCGCTTTCCCACTGCGAAAGGTGAAAGTACGCGATGCTCAGCAGATCGTAGGGGAAGCTGCCCCACGCGAACGGCTCGCAGATATAGGTGCGCGGCCGCTCGGTGATCGCGAGCGCGCAGTTTACCATAAAAATGACGCCGCACCAGTCCTTTTGCTGATAAAGCAGGTCGGCAAACTCCAGATACGGCTCGCGCAGGTGCGGCGCTTCCGCGATGGCGCGGTGCAGCCAGAGCGCGGCTTCGTCCTCGCGCTCCAAACGACGCAGACAGCGCGCGATGTAGCGCATCGAGGCGCAGCGCTCATCGCGCCACACGGCCTGCGGCATCGCGAGGTGCGCCTTCAGGGTCGAGACTGCCTGCGCCCACTCGCCGCGGAACATGTACTCGCGGCCTAAATAGTGGCGGTTGCGGTCGTTTTGCGGGTCCTCCCGCACGGCAAGCTCTAAAAGTGGAAGATACTGCCCGCGCGATTTGCTCGGGTCGGGGTGGTGGTCGAGCTGCACACCCTCGGCGTCGACAAAGCGCTCGCCGCCCTCGCCCAGATATTGAAGAACCTCGTGCACCGGATTTACCCAGCGGTAGCAGCCGTTTTTGTGAATTTTGTCCGTCCAGAAGACACAGCCCTCGCGCCCGTCGGGCAGAAAGCTCCACGTGTAGCGGTAGCGGGCACGTGTTGTGTCCGGCTGCCACGCGCGCTCAAGCTTTTCGCGCCAGCCGGACCGGAACTGCTCGTCGAGGTCGATGCAGCAGCAAATATCGGCGTCCTTTGGGATGAGCTTCAGCGATTCGCTGCGCGCGACATCGAAGCGCCACGGCGAAATAACCTTCTGCTCGACGTGCGCGCCGCGGGCTCTGAGTTTTTCGACCGTATCGTCCGTTGACCCCGTGTCGAGCACGCAGATGTCGTCCGCCTCGGACATCGAGTCCATGAAGCGCTCGACAAACTGCGACTCGTTTTTGCAGATGGCGTAAACGCAGACGCGGTAGGAAATGATGATTCCTCCTTTTATATATGTATCACGGTGCGGCTTGCGCCGCACCGCTTATTGCTCAGGTCGAGAGGAGACCCGCTGCGCGGAGATTTGCCAGCAGCGCGTTGAACTGCTCGACGACGTCCTCTACGCTTGTCGCATCGGCAACAGCTGCCGCCGCGCGCGTATCGCTCGGTCCAGTCGGACCCGTAGGACCTGTGGGACCGGTAGGACCAACAGCGCCCGCCGTTCCTTCAACACCTTGAGGCCCTTGCGGACCTGTGGGACCCGTTGCGCCGGTAGAGCCATTGATATATGCACAACCAGAAAATGCCGCAACCATGCGGCTTTCAGCGATTCTAAAATAATTTAACATCCTCTATGATTACACCTAAAACGCCGTAGCAAGGTTGGACAAGCCTTGATATGGCGTTTTTAAGTAGAAGTAAGCGCACGCCTTAGTTATCAGCGATTATTGAGAATCAAAATCTGCTGTGGACGAAACGTGACGATGCACAAGTTAGTTCGCCCATAGAAATCAATACGATAAGCAAAAGGCATCTTAGTTGAGTGCCATTTTATATATCAGGGAAGTGATAAAAGACATGAGGCTACCGCTAAATTTGCCCTATTACTACGGACACACTGGCGAACAATACGCTTTTTTCCGTATCCCCAAATTGTTAATTACCGACAGTCGCTTTGATGGTATTTCTTCTGATGCGAAGCTATTATATGGGCTTCTGTTGGATCGTATGGAATTATCCTACCGAAACGGCTGGATCGACGAGCAGAATCGTGTCTTCATCATCTTCACGGTTGAGGAAGTCATGACTACCTTGCATTGTCGATCAGAGAAAGCCGTGCGATTATTTACAGAGTTGGATAATAAGAAAGGCATCGGCTTAATTGAGCGACAACGTCAGGGCCTTGGCAAACCAGCAATTATTTATGTGAAAAATTTTGCTGGTGATGAACTCTGAATAAATCGAAAGTACAGACTTTCGGTTTTCGAAAATCATAGGTATGGCCGGAGACAGCATCCCTATGACTTTCGATTTTCGAAAAACTTGATTTTCGGTTTTCAAACTTCTGGACATTCGATAATCGAAATGTAATAAGACTGAGATATAGCAAGACTGAGAATAGAAAGAATACTACCCGAAAAAGAAATAGCTGTGAGAAGAAACAGCTTTGTTAGAACAGGAGCCGCAAGGCTCCTTTTTTGTTGGAGGAGGTATCCTGTTGAAAACGATAGCACTCGCAAATCAGAAGGGCGGCGTCGGTAAAACCACCACAGCCGCCAGCCTCGGCATTGGTCTTTCTCGGCAAGGTAAAAAAGTCCTGCTGATTGACGCCGATGCACAAGGCAATCTCACGCAGATGTTGGGCTGGTCGCAGCCTGACGAACTATCCCCCACGCTCTCTACGCTGATGGAGAAAATCATCGCGGAGCAGCCTATCGCCCCTGGAGAGGGAATCCTGTCCCACTCGTCCGGCGTCCACCTTGTACCCGCCAATATCGAACTGTCGGCGTTAGAGGTCACGCTGGTCAACACCATGAGCCGCGAGACAGTGCTGCGGCAATACCTGTCCACGGTGGCAGACCGCTATGACTACGCACTCATCGACTGTATGCCGTCGCTGGGTATGCTGACGATCAACGCTCTGACCGCTGCGGACAGCGTGATTATCCCTGTGCAGGCGCAGTATCTTCCAGCAAAGGGACTGGAACAGCTTTTGCGAACCATCACCCGCGTCAAACGGCAGCTCAACCCGAGGCTGGAGGTGGACGGCATTCTGCTGACGATGGTGGACAGCCGCACCACTTTGGCACGGGAGACCAACGCGCTTATTCGAAAGACCTACGGCGGTCATGTGTTTACGAGCGAGATTCCCCGTTCTATCAAAGCGGCGGAGATCAGCGTGGAAAATAAGAGTATATACGACCACGACCGCAGCGGCAAGGCGGCGGTGGCCTATGAAAATCTGACGCGGGAGGTGTTGAACCTTGGCAAGCAAATTAAGCGGCATCGAACTGACCCGGTACGATGACCTGTTCAAAACGGATGCAGAACGTGAAGCTGACCGGCAGGAGCGTATTCAAATCGTCCCCGCTGCGGAGATTTTTCCCTACTCCCGTCAGCCATACACCATCGACCGTCCGACGCCTGATTTAGTGCGGCTCATGGACAGTATCGAGCATATCGGGATCGCCGAGCCGCTGATCGTCCGTCCCCGCGACGCTGGCGGATACGAAATTATCTCCGGCCATCGGCGCGATTATTGTGCAAAAGTCGTGGGACTGGACACTCGGCCCGTCATCGTCCGCAATTACAGCGATGAGGAAGCGGATATTTTGGTGGTAGACTACAACATCAACCGCGAAGATTTACTTCCCAGCGAAAAAGCCAAGGCTTACAAGCTGAAACTGGACGCCATGAAACGGCAAGCTGGACGGCCTTCAAAAAATTCTGCCCAAGTTGGGCAGAATTTTCAAGGGCGCTTTTCTGTTGAGCTTTTGGCGGAACAAGTGAACGAGAGCCGTATGCAAATTCAACGCTATGTGCGGTTGAATAAGTTAATTTCGCCGCTGCTGGACGCAGTAGATACGGGAACGCTCAAATTTGTCCCCGCCGCAGATTTTATCTCCCACCTGTCCGAGAAAGAACAGACCTACCTCTTGCTTGTCATGGAGCGCGATGAAGTATCCCCATCGCTGGGACAGGCGCAACGGCTCAAGCAGCTCAGCGCCGAAGGTAAGCTCGAGAATAATATCATCGACCTTGTCATGCGGGAAGAAAAACCGCTGGAGCGCAAGGTTACGATCCGCAATGACCGTCTGCAAAAATACTTTCCGGCCAGCTATACCCCGAAGCAGATGGAGGAGGTCATCATCAAGCTGCTGGAAGGCTGGCACCGCAAGCGCCAGCAAGAACAGAGCCGATGAGGAGGTGCAGCTATGCGACGAAATAAATTACCCGATACCTGCTTTTCTGTCCTGCCTTCTACCGGACAGCTTATTATCATTAAAAATGGTGAGAATGGTTACTACCCCTCCGAATGGGATACCGGTAGCCGCGAGAAAAATCGTGAGATTGCCAGCGATCACAATGAGCAGCGCGGTATTTCGGATATACAGGAATCGGCTATGCTGGCAGGCTCAATGTTCGGCTGGAACACGCCCGGCGCAAACCCGCAGTGGTACTTAGACAATGCAAAGTATGTGAATGCCGATATCCTGCAAGGGCATGTCAAGGACCCAGTTATGAGCATTTATTACCCCATCAACGGTTTACTCCTGCGTTACGAGATTGTGGGGAAGCGGCGGGTATATCTGCCTATGGACAAGCTGCCCAATGAGCTGATGGGCATGAACGCTCAATTTATCATGCAGCCGGATTTGGTGTGTGGGAGGCCGGTCATGCCAGTAAAAGTATCCTTTGCAAAAAACGGGAGCTGCACTGTGGAATTAGAGCGCGGCAGTTATGCTGCCGGACGGATCATCAACGCCGACTATCAAATTACGGCGCGGGTCCGTGTGGGCAATGCCGAGTTTGCCATAGGTGAATGTGGCAAAGCCCCTGATCCGTTTGTGACATGGGTGAGAAACTGCAAAAATGATGGAGATGGCCCACCTAATTACTTTTGGGGGCATTACCGAAGTTGCCGCGCCGCCGTTGTTGAAGATTTCTGCGAACGAGCAGGTGATGAATATAAAAAGCAACAAAATCGCATGGCGCAGCAAGAACAAAATCGTACCACGCCGAAAAAAGAAAGAGGTGAAGCACGATGACAGACCGCGAGCCGGTAAATATCATGGGCGTTTTCGCCTTTCCAGATCCTGATAAGGACAAGCGTGTGATTCGTTTCATCGACAGCGATTACCATACACTCTTTACTATCAGGGACGGGGAAAGCATCGTCATTACCCGTTTTGACGGTGAGAAGCTGATCCTGCCCTGTACCTACATCGACGATTATCATACCCGCATTGGCAGCTCCGTCTGCCATATCTGTGAATTTGCTGAAATGCAGGAACGCAACGGCAATCTCTATGTTCCAAGCACGCCGAAAATCAGCGACGAGATCGGCACCTATGAAATCTACCAAATCCCCATAATCGCTGATGCGGACTACTGTTTCCGGCCCTATGCGGACGCAAGGGGAAAACTCCAGAACGCTGATTATCAGCGTTCTTATGCCGGTATGTTCGCAAAGGAAAATTCGCTGGAACATCTATGGGCAAAGCACAACAGTGACCGCCGTCCCTTTGCCTGTCGGATGCGCTCCATGTCCATGAGTGACATTGTGGTATTGACGCAGGCCGGAAAGAAAACGGCCTATTACGCAGATACCATTGGCTTCAAGGAAGTCCCGGAATTTCTGGCACAGCCGCAGAAAGCAAAAAATAAACGAAAAGAGCGAGGTACAGCAAGATGAGCTATGATGCAAAGAAGGTGACCTACCAGGAAGTCACGATTTTGGATAGACCCGCCCTGTTTACCGAGTGCCGTCTTGATAAGTCCACCGTGCCAGAGGGCTTGTACCGCTATGAACTGCGTCACGGCGACGAAGATTGGGGTGATCCGGTAACGCTGTCACGGAGTATCATGGTCAGCTACTATGGTACAGTCCTTACCCGCGAACCGTTTCAGTTACCTGTTGAGGGCCGGATTCCGTTAGAGAGCGATAGCCTTTCCTTTAAGGACGGTGGGTGCCGCACCCTTGCTGAGTTTCAGCGAAAATATCCTGTCAGCAAGAAAGATGTCATCGACTTCTTTGTTGCCAACGATGATTCACTGCACAACTTCTACTTTTCACACGGCGAGACACAGGACAAGGCCATGGGTTGTGTTGGGCATTTGCGAGGCGATTTTGGAAACGGTAAGCAGTTTTTTACGACATGGTGGCCTCATCAGAACGATCAACTGAACACACAGGCGTTTAAGGCAGACATTGATCGCACTGTGAACTGGCTGCGCGAACAGCCCGATTCCCCGCTGCATGATTTTGATACTATGAAACGCTTCTGTGGCCGTTTTGAGAGGTCCTGTGCCATCAAGGGCACCATGCTTCCCTCTTACGCCTTCATGGCAAAAACAAAGCGGTATGTATATATGATCCGCTGTACGCCAGTCAAGGGAGACTATCAGTTCTATATTTACTGCTATCAGCGCAAGCTGTTTGAAAAGGCCCGCGGCGAGCAGCAGAAAAATGACCGACTTCCAGAAAAAAAGAGAGCAGAGCCGGAGAGATAATCAAAATGGCTTTCCAATATCGCTTTATACCAACAGATAATGAGAAAAGTTTTTAAGGTTAGAAAAGAAAAACTTGCTGAATATCGGGACTGTTTTGGCCGAAGCAGAAGAAGCCGAGTAACAATAAGACCGAATATGAACCAACGGATGCCACAAGATAAAGGCCCCGCGGCGCTTTTATGCTAAGGCGACTTTTTCATGCCACGCGAAGGGAGGAGAAAATACTTGCCTACGAAATTTCAGCTCATCACAGAGCTGTATGATCAGACCGTGCAAAATGTCACTCGCAGCTATGAAAGCTGGACAGGCTTTCTCCGCGCGGCCTGCTATAACTACAAATGCCCCTTCGATGAGCAGCTTTTGATCTACGCTCAGCGCCCGGACGCCACGGCGGTCCTTGAGATGGAGCGCTGGAATCGTCAGTTTGGCCGCTGGGTGAATCGCGGGGCCAAGAGTATTGCCGTATTTGGTGATGACGGGCAAAACTGTCTGAAGCTCTACTTCGACGTGTCGGATACCCATGCGTCCCGTTTTGCCCGTCCGCTGCCCATCTGGACGATGCACCCGGCCTTTGAGCCGGAGGTCATCGAAACGCTGGAGGCCACCTTCGGCAACCTTGCCGAAAAAGAAAATCTCGCGGACGCCGTGCGCTCCGCCTGCCATAACGCCGTGGCAGACAACTTCACGGACTACCTGCAAGACCTGCGGGAGTGCCGGGAGGACAGCCTGCTGGAGGAACTGGACGACCTCAATTTAGAGGTGTTCTACCGGGATGCGCTGGAGGTCAGCGTGGCCTATATGCTGATGACACGCCTCGGCCTGCGGGCAGATGACTATTTTTCACCCGATGAGTTTGCCCACGTTTATGAATTCAACACACCGCCCACCATCAACGCCCTGGGCATCGCCACCAGCGACATCGCGGAGATGGGGCTGCGGGAGATCAGCCGCACAGTCATGCAGGCCCAGCGGGATCAGTTTTTTGCAAACCGTGAAAAAAGCAGATATGATGACCACACAGAACAACACGAAACACCCCATGAAAGGAGCGAACAGCATGGAGATCACTTACAGGATGCAGGATGGCTTTCAGGTGCCGAACCTGCTGATGCCGCAGACGCCGGAGGTGCATCTGGGCAAGTACGCGGAGCTGCGGAGAGCATACCTGAAAAAGCGCCGCAGGGTGCTTTACACCAACCTCAAGACCAGCGGCAAGCTGACGGAGCATCTGGCGGAGATCGAGCAGACCGCACAGAAGATGGTGGAGCAGACCGTGGCGCGGATGGCGAGAGCCGAGGGCGTGACGGAGGAGCTGAAGGCGAACGACCCCCTGCGCTGGACGGGCCTGATGAACAATCTCCGGCACAGCGCGGAGGAGTTGGTGCTCAGCGACCTGATTTACAGCTAACAACCGAAGAACCCACAGAGGCAGGAAGTGATGAGCTTCCTGCCTTTGTCGATCACAGCGGAGATTATGTGCTGCTGGACCGTTTGCGCGCCGACTGTGACTACTTCCTCGGCGCCGGTGGCCGGAGTGAAAAGCATTTGTGGGCAGGCAATGTCCACGCGCAAATCAAAAAAATGCGGGAACTGTATGACGCCCTCCCGGAAAAACCGGAATGGCTGACCGCAGAAGCCATTGACCGCTACGCCGCGCAGATGGCCGCGCCCTATCAGGTTGCAGCCTATCACCATATTGAAAACGGCTTTGACGATAAGCTGGACTATCAAACGCTGGAAGAAGCGGAGGCCGCGGCGCAGGGCTATGTTGCCGGTACGATGGAGGAAGACGGCTTTGCATACGACGGCGCTGCCGTCTATGATGCCGAAACACACAAGTGCCTCCGCGTCTACGGTGATTACCCGGACGAAAAGGCGCAGGAACAGGCAGCAGCCTTTGCGCTGGAGCATGACACCGCACAGCAGAATACCGCAGAGCTGCCCGCCTTTCTGGATATGCACCTTATTGAAGCGAACCTGCTGGATGACGGCGGGCGCAAGCACAAGCGGCAGGAGATCTTTGAATACTTTCAGGCGCACAAGAGCCTTGCGGAACGGACGGAGTTCTTAAAAAACAGCTACAACGATATATGGGTGGAGGTCCTGACCGACGGTGTTCGGACAGGCTACCACGCCGAGAAAGACGGACTTTTGATGTGGGAGGGCAGCTATCTCTCCCGCACCTCGGAGTCCGTTTTTTCATGGTCGGTCATCACCGAAATGACCGAGGGCCTGATCGAGCGCGGCGAGTACAAAATTAAGCTGGGCCTGCAAAATGCCCCAATCGTCGCAGAGCAGCTTGCCCTATTCGACATGGGCGGCGACGCTCCGGTGTACGAGGCCCCGGCAGACGCGCCCTCCGGCATTCTGGCCCCGGCGCGCACGGTGCCGCAGGCGGTCATTGACCTGGCACTCTGCACAGGCGGAAACGAGCCCAACAGCGCGGAGCGCATCGCCGTATTTTATATGCGGGAACGGCCAGAGCAGGAAAATGAAGAGTTTCTGCGCCGGGAGTTTGGCACGGAAAATGGGCGCGGCATCGAATACGAAGGCCGCAAATATGCCGTGTGGTTTCTGGAGGACGGCATCCACCTCGCCCAAGGCGACAGCGTCCGCACCGGGTACAGCAAAACCATGGTCACATGGGAACAAGCATCGGCGCGGATTCTGGAGCTGCTGGAGGCGGGGACTTATCTCTCCGCGTCCGAGCTGGCGCAGGCACCGGATAAGGTGCTGCACGAAGCGATGGACGCCCTCCTGATGACCGCCCGCGATCTGAGCGAGGAAGGGCGCAAACAGGGCCTATTCCCGCAGACTTTGACCATCCATGACCAGCGAAAGGGCTACCCGGAACTGGACGAGGATATGGTTGCGTTCGCAAAGACAGAGGGTGGGCTGCAAATTCTGGCACAAGAATATCACACTTTCCTTGACGCTTATGCCCAAGACCGCGACATTATGCACTGGCGACTATCCGCTTACAACACCCACCGGATCGGTGTTGTGCTGGATGGTCTGCCCTACCCGGAGCGGCACTTTAACGCCCAGCCCAATTTCCTGCGCCAATGTAAAATGTTCATCACGCAGGACGAGATCGACCAGTTCTTTTCGAGTAGTCCCACGGATAGACGACTGGCGGTGTACTCGCATTTCTGCTATCCCCACACGCCGGAGGAACGCCAGAAATTCATCAAGGACAGCTTTGGCGAGTACAGCGGCGGCAGCCGTGCCGGGTATGGATACACCAAGACACACAAAGGGCTGGACTACGAACGGGACTATAATTCCAAGAAATATGATACCGTCCATCTGACGATCCCCAATGTGGTCAAGGAGTATGAGCGCCTGATCGCGCAGAAACGATTCCCTGGCGAGGATGCCATCGCAAAGATCCCGGAATATGAGCGTGGGCAGTTGGCTCGAATCGTCTACAACGGTTTCTATAATGCCCCGGATGAAATTCCGCGCCCCTATCCGAAAAACACAGACTTCTATGATGCCGTTCCCATCATTGAAAAGCAGCTTCAGGACAAGACCAAAGCTGCGGATATGCTGGCGGCGCTGACTTCCCGGCTGGACGGCTTGCCGGAGGATGATCGCTATTATGGCTCCGTTCGGCGCGCAAAGGAGCAGCTTTCCGAATATGTGGACGGCACTTTCAGCCTGTTCAACCACCGGCACGATGGGCAACTGACACCGACCGTACCCGATGAGCCGACAGCGGCGTTGGTGCGGGAAGTTGCGGCACCCTCCGAGGAAACCATGCCAACGCCACCGGAGCCCGTAATGCCCATGGAACC
>OLNX01000311.1_pt1 | contig 51744 bp, 75 predicted proteins | sample 1672611 | NCBI WGS metagenome assembly OLNX01 (sample SAMEA3136705, study PRJEB25190) | human gut metagenome | reverse complement strand
AAATTATTTTCAGAGGTGTCACCAAAAAGTGGTGACACTGGTGACAGTGGTGACAGTCTAATGATAAAATCATAGATAAATCTCGCCAAAGCCTTGATTTATCAAGGCTTTGTACGTGTCACCAAAAAATGGTGACAGAGACTAAAATCATTAAAATAATACCGTCTGTCACCATTTTTATGATAAAGTGTCACCACTTTGTCACCAAAAATGGTGACAAATTTTGCTGACGATTTACACAACAAAATGATATGTTTATAATCATTTTGTTGAACTATATTACCTGTTTTGAAATTGTCAAGCATTGCAAAAATGATTTGTAAGAAAATTATTTGGAATTTTACATCAGGTCGTATAATAACGACATCACATAATTAATACGGACAAATCATGAGACAAATGCTGTGACTTATGAGAGTATTTATAGGGCAATTATAAGACAATTTTTGTGTAAATTTTGCCACAAATTATGCACCAAAAATAGCACTGATATATGTATAAAAATCACGCATGATATATGTGTAAAATTCATGGCGCATTTTTCACACGGAATATACACCAAAAAATAATGATATATTTATAAGAATATTTATAGTCTGTCGGGTTTTGTTAATTATAAGGGTTGCACTTTCAAACGACATTTTAATTCTTTACAAGTACATACAGAGTGGCGGGTTATGTTATACTTACTTGTAAAAAATTCTTATAATAAAGGAGATTGCTTATTATGATTCACGAACCTATCAAATACAAAGACAGTTTAATTCATATGCGAGACATCAATGCCAACTGGGATGAAAATCCAAAACGATGTTATTGCTGTGGTGAACCAATCAATAAAGGCAAAGCATTGCTCTTTATCAATAATCACAAATACATTCCAAACATTCTGCTACATCCAGAATGTTATGCCGAGCAAACAGACAAACAAACCCTTTTTACTCATATAGAAGCAGACTACAACAAGTACAAAGAGCTTTGTCAGATATTCGATTAATATGATTTGAATAAAAAATAATCCGTAACCGGATTATTATCGGGTGCTTTCGTGTAAGAATAATATATTTAAAACACGGAGGATTATAATGATGAAAACTATACTGATTACAAAAGATAATGTTGAGAACTTCGCTGAAGAAATGTTCAAATTCAATTGCAATAATACATACAATTCACTCTGTTTTTCATGTAGTGACATTAAACGCGAACAGCACGCGTTAAACTGCACTGACGCTATCATCGAAGAAATGGACAAAGCCGGATTCGACATGACTGCTATTCAGGCATTCAAACAGCATAATTGGAAAGTAGATGACCTTGTCAGCCCAAACAAAGACAACCCTGTCTTATATTTCACATGCAACATATATGAAAACTATCTTAATAGACAAAATATCAATGATTACTATACAGACAGTGTGACTAATAATATCGTTGATATTGACAGAATCCTGTAAATACAAATGCCAGTGTTGCTATACAACACTGGCAATTTATTAGCACTACGAAAGGAAACAAGAAACCATGTCGGAAACACAAATACGAAATTTAGGCAATAAACTCAAGCCATGTCCGTTCTGTGGACGTAAAATGGTATTTTACAGACATACTTATGTCAATAAACACAACCACCAAGTCACAGAACAGTATTACATGCATGAAGACTATGACATTCATCAGGAAAAATCCTGTATTTTGGATGACATCAACCAGCCATTCGTGATTGGTGCAGGTGATGCCAACGAAACAACAGGTTATATTGGAAAATACGCCACGAAATGGAATGAACGAATTAACAAAATGTCATAACAAATCTAACAGAAAGGAGACCTATCATTGACATTCAATGAAATTTTAAACCAAGAACTCCAAAAACAGAATATAACGCAAAGAGAACTAGCGAACCGGACAGGCTTAACAGAAGTATCAATTGGTCGATACTGCAATGGACAGCGCTCACCAAACGTAAACACGATAATCAAAATCGCAAACGAACTGCACGTTAATACTGATTATTTATTAGGTCGCGAATCTGTTGAATCTGTCACAATTCAAGATGTCATACAAAAACTCGATGTCTTATCAAACGACACATCATTAGATATTAATGAGTGTATACGATATCACAGTGCAAAACTCACGATTCAACAAATCTATGATATGCTATTGCATGAAAAACACTAAAAGACCGCCCTTACGGGTGGTCTTTTTTATTTTATATGATTTAATATGTTATCCATAACTTGCCTTCTGCTACTGCTTTGTCCAATTCTTCACATTCTTCTTTACTTGAAAAGAACGATTCTTCATCATAATCAAATTCACCTGCTAACGCATGTTTCTTTGCTTCGTCAAACGAACCGTAAGGAAAATCAAACTGCGATTTATCTAAGTTAAAACTATCAATAATCTGTACAGCATCACGCTCTGTATCTACTGCATAACCCATATCAGAAAGTTTACGTATAATAACATCTGCTTTTAATTCATTTTCATCAGGTTTATACTCTGGTAAATTATATTTTGGAATCGGCATATTCAAAAACCTCTCTGTTTACTTTTCATATTCATTGTCAGCTCCCTTTGTAAACGCCTCATCTGGCATCAGATAACTAACCTTCTTTTCCAGTCTTTCCAGTCGTTCTAACCTAGACAAATTCTTTAAATCTCTTTCATCACAACGTTTTTGCACAGGAACCTTTACAGGCTTAACTGTAAAATCTAAAATTTCATTTATCTTTTCTTCCTTTGCATGAAAGGCATGGTTCTTACGTTCTTCCCTTTCTCTGTATGGCTTTGCTATCACATTCTCATAAGACAAATCTATATCTTGCAACGCCGGATATACATCCAGCCATTCAGGATGCAATTTCAACGCAATTGCAGCAATGTATTTATCCTGCTTTACAGCTATAGACTCTGTACAATACATGTCCTTTGCATCTTCATGGTCATTCATGAATATCTTAACAGGGTCTTTCGGTTCCCGCTCCATCAAAAACGTACGTTTTTTCGTAAACGATTCATCATAAGCATCATCAAAAGCATCTTCCACTTCCCGTAATGATGTAAATGGTTTTGACTGTTTAACAAAATAAGATGAATTCATCATCTTATCATTTACAATACTTAAAACGATATGTTCATGTTCTTTCTTGTCAATATTAGAAAATTCTTTACACAAATATTTATATGCACCAAGAATACCTTCCTTTTCAGCCTGTATTTCGCTTGCATTCAGTCTATAATTACTCTCTCCATGATAATATTTATGACTTGCATTGCAAGCAATTTCCTGAACCAATTGATTTCTAGTATGACCATCTAAATTTGCTTGTCTAAATAACTCATTTTTCTGAACACAATGAGATTTCTCATGATACATATTCAATATTACCCAAACAAACATTTCATCAGAAATCTTTATATTATCTCTTGTAAAATGAAATTTACCATCTTCTGCATTTTCCAATTCACTTGTACCAATTTCAACCTCAGTTGCATATCCATTATCATCACGAAATGTTCCTGCACACAAAATAGACATCTGTTCATTTTCTGTAAATTTCAAACCAGATGTTTCAAATAATTGATAACCTAAATCATCAATATTTCGAATAGCATTACCTCTTTTTAAACCTAATATGTTACCCATAACTTGCCTTCTTTTACAGCTTTATGCAATGCTTCTATCCTCTCTTTACCTGAACTAAAAGATTTTTTACGATAATCGAATTCACCTGCTAAAACATGTTTCTTTGCTTCTTCAAATGAACCGTACGGAAAATCAAATTGTGATTTGTCTATGTGAAATTTTTCGATAACCCAAATTGCAGTTTTTGCATCCTCAACGTCATAACCTATTTTATATAATTGACGCATTACATTACTCATTCTATCATTTTCTGTAAGTTCATATTCTGGTATATTTAATCTTGGCGCTGGCATATTCAATAACCTCACTTTCTGTTTATTATATTTACTCTCATATATGATAATATACCACATCTTTTGTCATTTTTCCACACTATGAAAACGCATTTACATATACATAATACACGCCATCGGGTGCCATTATGATGTTTCACAACATCCCAATCAAGTATTACTAAATACCTGATTGTCCTCGTTGACGTATCGCTATGCACGAATAGCGGTGCGTCTTTTTTTTTACAAAAATTTATATTTTTTTCAAAAAATCCCCGCCAATTTTGCAATTTCGTGTCCAAGGGATAGTGAAGGGATAAGAAACACGAAATAAATTTCTATAAAATGTTTCGTCAAAACAGGTCACTTTTCTCTTTTAGATAATAGAGAGAATGAACGACAGTCCATACAAATTTATTTTTACACATTCCCGGAAAATCGTATGAAAAAACACCTTAAGAAGTTAAAATGATATACCAGAAAGGAGTGGTCATTATGGTCACATGACCCACACAATCCACATGTAAACAATAAACAGAAAATGAGGTAGAAAAATGAAAGCATTTGTAGAAAAGAAAGACGTATTAGCCAGATTAGGAAACGAAGTCAAAAACGTAGCAATCTATGCGGATAATTTGTCTAAAGAACAGGCAAAATCCGTCGCTAAATTTATGAAATCCATGGTAGAAAAATATCCTATCAGCGATAAGTTTGGCAAATTATTTCCAAACGTATTGCACGAAAATCTGAATTTCTACGGTCCTAAACATAGTCCCGTAAATCCAGATGATGTTAAGAAAATGGAATTCTTCCAGTTACTTATCTCCGATGAAATATGGGTCTTCGACAACGGTTATGACAATTTTACACAGAATGGTCGTCTGGACAAATTATTCGAACACAATACGAAATCCGTGAAATTCTTATGCATATCACCGGACGGCAACGATTGGGATTTCTATTGCGGAAACGATTATGTTGTTTCTGGTGATGAAGACAACATCGAATGTTATAGCTATTACATCGTAGAATCCGTCGAAACAGAAAATGTTGTATCAACCGTAAAACAGGCAAAGCCAATGCGTGTACTCGGTTCCGAACAGATGTCTGATGACGAAAACCGTCTAGCCAGAAAAGCCATTTGCATGTCTCAGGTGCTTGGTGATTTGTCCATACGTGCCATGGTTCGTAATGATAATGAACTGGATGAAAAAATAAACAAATTACTTCGCAGTTCAAACAAAGTGCTTTTCGGCATTCTTCTTTCAGAAAAATGCAACGACAACGAATTAAAAGCCTATGATGCCAATCTTGACTTCACAGAAGCCGATATCGTTGAATTACGTAAAGCATATGCTGTATAAAACAAAAATCCTCTCCAATCACACTTGGGGAGGACTTTTTTTATATCTAATAGCTCATACCATTTGATTTTTCAGTTGTATCAACTTCTTTTACCACACGGGACAGCATACTCTCAGCCTTCTTCACACGTGCATCATTCTTCGTCTTATTTGCCTTACTATTTTCTACTAACTTAGAAATACCGTTGCCAAACGCATTTGCTGTACCTTTTACAGCTTTTCCAGTACCTTTTGCCAATGTCTTTGTACCTGCTACCGCAGCCTTCCCTGCTGTCTTTACTACAGTACCACCTAAACTCATATCAATCACCTCACAATTCTTATTCATGCTTATTTTAACAAATATTATATCGAATGCAACAACATTATAACAACATACAGTCCGTCAATATAAACGCACATAGCACTAAAATAACGCAATAATCTTTGTGCCACTTTATGTATACGCAACACATCTATGTAAAGATAATCGTACTTCGCACGCTTATCATGATACACGACCGTACGACAATTTACATACTTGTCTGCATTTAAAAATTTACATCTAGAATACTGCATATGCTTGACACCGTTTACTTCGTATTCATATACAAGATACTGCCACTGAGGTTCTGATTCGTCATCTTTAAAATCAGGAATTACATCCCCAGTCGATGACATTACAATCGCACACTGTATTCGCTTCCGCGCAAACAAACTTCTATAAAATTTATAACCCAACCTGTAAAAGATTAATAATAGCACCAAAAACAAAATATTTATAACAACAAACCCACACAAATATAATAAAATACTTACACTTCCCATCTTAAATTCAAAATAATATCTAGTTTCTTGATTTTATTATATCATACATTTTTAAATCATACAAACAATACACATACGGGCGCATTCACAGCTTATAATTCCATGTACACAAAATAAACAGAAAGGACTATCACATTGAACTATATGGAAATACCATATACAGAAGATTCCATCAAAACCGTAAAAGAGTTAAAAGAAAAAATCGAGATGTTTCACGATGTAGTCAGGTTTGAAAAACAACTAGACTGGGACATCGATGTTTTCTATACAAAACTTAAAAGTTTGTACGAATCAGCATCGAAATCGAAAACAGATTAAAATCAGAAAGGAAATATTTATGTTAAAAAACAACTTAGTAAAGCAATTCTATTATTGCAATGCCATTGCAAATGACATTATTAAACACAATAAATCAAAAGAGATACAGGAATATGCAAAACAGTTCGCAGAAATAGAAAGTCCTCTAGTTGGTGGAACATATGCTGATTGGATTCGCATTAACTGGGGAGATATTTATATATTTCTGTGTGATGACGGACACATTGGCTATCAAGTTGACCCACTTGGTGAATATGGTGGTGAACTTATTGACATGTGGGATTGCACAGAAAATAATTTCGTAAAAGAAATTTTTTCATTGGAAACTGGCACATCATACTGTAAACCCATAATATGCCGTACAACGTCCAAATTCCTATCAAATCAAGCAAAAAGATTGCTACATAGATAAAATATCGTCTATGTAGCAAACTTGGCTTATACGGCAAATTACGACGTTTTACGGCGTGTTTAAAATCAAGTGCATGATTAAAAAGGAGAAATGCTATGTATTTCAAAAAACGCAACAACACATCTTTAAACAAAGATATCGCTACCATCCGTGAATATTTATCACGTGTTGGTGATTTGTCAGCAACCAATGGAGAAATCGAAGATAAATACGCTGAGTTCAGCGAAAGCAGATACGCAGCCGGATGGATGTGTCTTGACGACGAAGTACTGGACGAATTCGCCACGTGGTTGGACCACGACTTAAACGAATCGTAAATCACATAGAAAGGAAAAAAATCATATGGAATTTGCATTGGTATTACATGAGAAGTCAGCTGCTGATGCTGACGGATTAATTCGTAGCGAAGCAATTGATTTGATTGATATGTTGTCTGGAAAAGAATTTTTTCCGATTGAAATAGAAGCAAAGTATCATGAGTCAACAGCAATGGGATTTATTACAAGGGATTTTGCAGACAAATTAAACTTTGATTACGAAGGTTCCGGTCTGAACGCTTTCATTGCCAATATCTTGGATGATATGGACAATGAACATGACGATTGTATCTATACGTTCAAAGACTGTAAAATCTGGCTTACACGATAACACAGAAAGGAGATAAGACTCATGTATTTGGTAATCTGCTATGCCATTCACGACCAGAAAATTGCATCTGTTGACAAGAAAGATTCTTATGCAGAAGCACTTGATTTTCTCATCAAAGATGCAGAAAACACATACAACGAAGAAGTTGCAAATAGTGGCAATAACTCATCCGAAATCGAATTGGATATCGACGAAGATACAGCTACGCTCAATGATTATCCAGCAAAATGCACATGGACATGGGAAATCATTAGCGTCTAACATCACATACAGAAAGGATAAAATATCATGACAACAAAATCACTTGTAAATATTCAAAATAAAAAGGTCTATCACGATTATCAGGTGTTAGACACATTAGAATGTGGAATTTCGCTTCGTGGTAACGAAGTAAAATCCATCATTGCAGGTAAAGCTTCGATTAAAGAAGCATGGTGCAGCATCCAGAACAACCAGTTGGTTATCCGTGGAATGCACATTACAAAATGGAACACAGCAAACGATTATGACGTCGATGAGACACGTGAACGTGTTCTTCTGGCTCATAAATCAGAAATTCGCAAACTGCTTGCAAAGAAACAGCAGGACGGCATCACACTGGTTCCGACCGCTGTCACATACCGTAACGGTAAAATCAAAGTCATCGTTGGCATCTGTAAAGGTAAGAACAATTATGACAAACGTCATGCCTTGAAAGAGAAACAGACCAAACGTGACATTGCACGTTCTATCAAACAATATTAATGTATCTTGCAACACATATCTTCTATTATGAGGATATGTGTTGTATAATTAACTTATCAGAAAATAATCAGACTCAGAAAGGAGCATTCTTATGGTACTTGATAACATAAAATTTACAGATAATGAGTCTTTGACCTTTGTGCCTATTGAGTTAATCAATACATTCTGTCATTTCTTAGATGTGGAACATCCAGAAGTTGACTTCAAATGCATCAAAGCCAAAGACATTCAGCGTAATCCTGAACTCAGGAAAAAATACCGACCATATCAGGAACAGTGCAGGAACGCTTTTATTCAGGCTGGATATGAGCATGACATCAAAGCAGACGGATATGACGGTTTCATCTCGAATATCGACCCGGAATGGTTATTCAATCGCATTTGTACTTTCTTCAAACCGGACGTAAATCCTATCGCCTATGAATACATGACACGGTCCTTTGGTCATTTCGACCCTGAAAACGACGACAGAATTTTACCAACAATCTGGCGCAGTCGCTTTGAAATCATTGGCAACGGTGAACAGTGCGATAAACTGGAAAATTTAATCGAAAACTGCAATTTAACAAATGATGACCTTGCACTCATCCTGCAGACATTACAATTAAAATAATGCTCTGTATTACAGAGCATTATTTTTTTCAAACATAAGAGAAAGGAGAACCAAAAAAAATATGAGTAAATACATCAGACATTGGACACGTGACATGATTCAGAATGCCATTAACGATGGTACATTTCTTGATTATATCATCACAGATGATACACACTTAAACAAGCATACACATAATACGGAATCACAAAACTTAGACCGCATAGTGTTGGAACGTAAAAAAGCACAAGGCTTATTCACCGACAATATGAATAGTACGCATGATTTTGATGCAAATCATGAACATGCTATGATGATGCTTGATGACGCCATCTACTCTGAAAAAGAAGATATCGCCAATTGGATGATGGAAGCCACAGAAGGTGAAAAACAGGCATTTCATATAAAATTCAAAAAAGACAAAGATGACATTGTCGGTACCGGAATGATTTTCGACAACGAAAACAACATGATTAAAGAATATGAAACATATCATTTAACATTTGTCTTGAAAAAAGATACGGCACAGCCTAACAGCTTTTATCTTGTTACTGCTTATCCTGACTTGGAACACCCTGATGTCGAACCAACAGGTCGTGACTTAACACCCTTTATTAAAGATACACAGGCTTATAAATCAGGTGATGATGTTTACAAAACATATCTGAGATATATCACAGATGTAAACAACACACATACAGTTACCTACAAACCCGGTAATTCACCTAACGATTCCATGATGATGATTCATATCGACACGCAAAACCCAAACATTTATCATGAGATTAAAATCAAAAACGATAAAATGACCATGCGTACTTTACAGCGTGAATATGATGACCGTGGACGTATAATTGACAAAACACTAATCCGCACAGAATATAACGATATTTATGAAAATCAAACCGGGCGTACGAATACAAGATATATCGATTTCAATAACGAAGCTGTTTTTCAGAAATTCGTAAACGAATATTCTGAAATGAAAACACCGCTTACAAATATACGCAATCATTTTAATGAAACCAGATTACAAAATCAGCAGACATTAAGTTTTGATGTGACAAAAACAATGTCCGATATGGACCATAAAAATCTGCAGAATTCAAAAACAGAGAATATCCATGATGTCCAGCATGATACAACAAAATGTCCAACAAAGCCTGCACGTAAATCCACAGCTTCACTGGAACGTATTGCATCTGCATCGCATGTTGCACCTGAAATAGACATACAGTTTAATTAAAAAAAGAGCGTAAACACTGTCACTTCAGCGTTTACGCTCTATTTCTGTCTCTAACTCAATGATTTCACTACGTAGTGAAATTTGCTTTTGTTTTAACGCGTCTTTTCCATGAAACATCAAAGTTTTACATACTGACCACGAAATTTTATTCTCATATGTATGTAGTTTTTTCGTACTTGATACGAAAAAAGAATAAACATTATGATTGTACTCAAAACTATCCGGCAACGGATTTGAGTCCATATCCCAATGATAATAGACATAACTGCCGCGTGCATCCAAACCAACTGTCGTATACATGTCAAACAAATACTCTAATAATGCCAACGCATTTTCGTATTTGGTATATTCAAATTCTAGTTCATCTAAACGACTTTGCAAAGGATTTGGCATATCCATCTTCGATGCATATGATGCATCTGTTATCATCTGCCGAAACATTGCGTCATCATATGTCTTCCAGCACGGCTCAGGCAACGTAAAATTAAACGTTGCACCGTCCATATCCACTACATTTAATATTGGACTGTAAACGTTAATCCAATATTTCTCTGCAATATCCATTTCCACCTGTGTCTTTAATTCATAATACTGTATTTTCACTTCTGACAGATACGGCATGAATTTTACTTCGTTTTTATGCTCTTGAATTCTGTAATACAAATTACGATTTGTTTTTCCGAGATAGATTATCTCTCCATGATAAACATATCTGTAAATATAAAACTGTTTATTTATTTGATTCATGCTTCTCTCTTTTCTTATCTTCATCTTATCTATATTATACTAAAAATATACTGATATATCAATAGATTTTACATAGTAATACAAATATACGGGAGAACTTGCGTATATCTTTTTAAATCTCCGACAATAGGTGTATAACTGTATCAAAGGTATGACTGCAGCCACAAGCAGTCACAGGTACGGTTATACACTTATTTTCCATCGTGTTCCTAAGAACAAAATTGCCATTGTAGACGATACAATAAAAACGCTGAATACAATTGCACAAGACCGTAATTACATTACAATGCATGTATCTTCTTTCTTGAACTAATATCAGCTTGAACTAATACCCGCTATTTTCAAATAGTGTATATTTTTTATAGATTTTACACGTTAATACACACAACATGTTATCATTTATATACATTACCAGAAATTCATAAGAAATTAAAACGAGAGCAAACATGTTATAATCATTTATAATGAAAACAAGATACAGAAAGGATTTAATTATGATGAACGAACAGGAAAAATTATCAGAACTCTATGATTACATCACAGACCAAGTTAATACTAAATATCCAGATATTTCTGACTTTGACCGTGATGATATTATACAGGATGTATATCTCAAAGCATATACCACATATTTAGCAAAACATCAGGACACACCAAAATACAAACGAAATGCGTATATCATTAATTATGTCAAACGCTATGCAGATGCATTCTTAGCAAAACGACAGTCAATCGTTTATTTACACGATTATTTACAAGAATATCCAGAATGTGAAGTCTATTCTCAGAAGAAATATGCAGATGTCATCAATAAAGAATCTTATGACAGACTGTTATATAATACAAATGAACGAAAAACATTACCGGAACGCCGATATTCTATGACAATACAGCATATCGTCAATGACATAACATTATATGATATTGCAAAACAGTATCTTGTAACACAAGAACGTATTCGTCAACAAATTGTCTTTACATTACAAAAACTTCATCAAACAGCAAGAGATGAAAATCTACCATATACTGACGATTGGCTCGAAAATACTGATAACGGTCATACCTATGAATCAAATGGTTTTATGACAACAACTGACTTCAACTAATTACAGAAAGGAAAATTTATGGCAAAAGCAACGTATACACCCCTATATTTTGCACAACTTATGGATGTGCTCTCCTGCCCTGAAAACACACTGACCACGATACTCCGCCGTGTCATTTCAGAGGGTGATGATATCATGCGATTCTTATGGTTTGATACGGACTTTATGGACCCAGACTATAATGGTCCGTATCGTTACCTTAATGATTTCTTGGCAAAACATCGCTCCAAACTCTACGGCTCTTTTACTGGGTCCACTGACATACCTGATAACATTGATGAAGACAGGGCACTCGCTGCCGAAGCATTTTCAACTAGCTATATCGTAAATACATGGGCAAAAAGCAAACAAGTCTATCAATTCGATGCGGAACTGGAACTGTCGCTTGCTGACAGCGATAATATTGAATTACCCGTACGAATTTTAGACCGTCTCCCACATCGCACGTTTTATATCGATTTTGCAGAAGATGGTATTTTCAAGTCCAACTTTCATGGTACATTCATCCATATTGCACCAGAACAGACAGGCTATCTCGTCTACATCATGCGTGTCAAAGAAGATGGTCGCAGTATGTCAGGTAAAATCGCACTGGTTCCACAAGATGATGATGATGAAACAACTTTCATCTTTGACAAAAACGATATTCCACAAAATAATGCAGACAGAAATCAAGATTGGCAAATATTCGGCTTTTTCTTAATCAATGCATTACTTTATCTTTGTGCTGACAATAACGAAATCCATGAATCAGCACTGACAAAACAAACCTATCGCAAGTCTACTCGGATTCGAAATAAGTTCTCTGAGGTCAGAAAATGGGAATGTGGATATCGTTATGGTACTAAGATAAGAAAAATCAAAACAACATCTGATGATAAGAAAGAGACATCATCTTATGCATCACCAGCATCACGTAAAACCGTGATAGAACACGTTCGACGTGCCCATTGGCATCACTATTGGGTTGGCAAACAGAATACAGATGAACGTAAATTAATTCTTCATTGGATTCCGCCAACACTTGTACGTGGAACAAAATGCGATGCAGCTGTAGTACACAAAGTGAATTAGTTTGATTGTAAGACTAACTATTATCACGAACTTCCCCATTTCACAACAAAAATAAAATATCTACACCAAACATTTTTTAGAAAGGATGAATCAATTCATGATGAATACACAATGTAACTCATGTAAGGAACCAACGAAATTTCCAACCGGATTTTGGGATGGCATTAAAGGCACGCATGGTTGTCTTTATGACTGCAAAAATATAAATTGTCCGATAAAACAAACAGCAGATGCAAATGCCAAACCAGCTCAGAAACAAAAGCAACAAGTTATCCAGACGAATCATGACAATGCGATTGATGTGAAGCATATCATCGCATTACGCCAAGAAAAACACATAACCTTATATAAAATGGCAAAAACCATAAATTGTAATTGTGCAGAGTACAGTTCATACGAACATGAACGAAAACCATTTCCGCAAGAACTCTATCAAAAATGTCTGGATTATTTGAAATCAATATAAGAAAGGAGATGATAACATGCAGTTTACATGGAAAATGACAGAAGACGAATGGAAGCGTATGATAGACGAGTACAAAAATCACAAAGACAACTGGAACAACGTATATGGTGAATGTTTTATCGGTGGTGTTTGTTGTGATTTCGTAAACACAATGGACCCTGATGACTGGTATCTGTACACAAACTGCTTTTTCGTAAAAGAGAATAGTGGCTATGGACAGCTTGACGACGGAACCGAATACGATTTGTATAACGATTCTCCATACGTGCCAACCGAATGTACTTCATTTGAAGAATTCAAACAAACATTTGAAACAGCCTTTGCAGCGTTTATCAATGCAGATGATAAATTAAAAGCATTGATTGACCGCGAAACAAAATGGAATTAAGAAAAAAATATCCTCTTGCCTATCTCGGCAGGGGATATTTTTTTTATGAAAAGCCATCATGCTTATAATCATCTGATTGTTGCATATTCTCCGAACTTTCAAACTTTCTACTCAATCTGTTTAATGCATCCTCTAATGCATCCTCACGCGATAATGATTTCTTAACAGATGAATTAGAAGGCACTTGCATCCGACTTTGAACGACAGGTTGATGCAACATTTGATTTATCTGTTCTTCTCGAATTTGCTCAGGTGTCTTTTTATTTATTATTGCCTGATACGGCTTTTCTATTATTGTTTCATATGATAAATCCATATCTTGTAAAATAGGATATGCCTGTAACCATTCTGGATGTAATTTTAAATTAACTGCAGCAATACACTTATCTTTTTCCAACGCATCTTTAACATTAAGATAAACTTCTTTTGCATCTGGATGTGTTTTCATATACGTTTTTACAACATCTTTTGTCCTCGTATTTTGCACAAAATATATACGATTTTTAGTAAACGATTCATCATATGCCTTATCAAATGCATCTTCCACTTCACGTAAAGATGTGAATGGTTTATCTGAACAAACAAAATACGTAGACTTCTGCATCTTTTCATTCACAATATCAACTAATATCTTTTCATGCTGCTTCACATCTACATCAGGAAACTCTTTACATAAATAATCATAAGCATGTAAAATACCATATTGTTCTGCCTGTATTTCGCTTGCATTAATACTATAATTACCATCATTTTCATAATAATCAGGATTTTCCCGACAAGCAATTTCCTGAATTAATTGCTTTTTTGATGATTCATCTATCTCATCTAAACGAAAAAGATAATTCTTCTGAATACAATGACATTGTTCATGATACATATTCAACACAACTTTTGCAAAATCAGTATCAGATACTAAAGGATTCATGAAATGTTCAAATGACTTTTTCGCATGATTTATATTATACATATTAATTTCAACAGAATCAGCAAAACCATTTTTATCGTTATACGTTCCCCCACCTACTTCATATCCACACATCGTTGGTATATCAACAAAATCACAAGGCAATTGTTTACTTTGAAACAAATCATCCGATAATAATTTTAACGATTTCATTGCTATCTTCTTGTTTAAACCTAATGTGTAAACCATAATTTACCCTCTCGAACATCTTTATCTAATTGCGCTCGTCTTTCTTTTGTCATCATCATTGAATCAACATCAATATCAAACTCACCTAACAAAACATGCTTTTTAAATTCATCATATGAAGCATAAGGATAATCAAATTGAGATTTATCCAAATTTTCGGATTCAATAATTTGAATTGCTTCTCTTGCATCACCAATATCATATCCAGCACGCACTAATGTACGTACGATATAATTCACTTTAAACCATTTTTCATTAACCTTATGTGCTGGTACGACCAATCTTGGCACTGGCATAATCATTACCTCTACTTTCTAATTTTTAATATGTTATCCACAATCGTCCTTCTCTTACGTCTTTATCAAGCTGTTCACGTCGTTCTTTCGTCATAAACATATTATCAATTAACCCAATTTCTAAATCACCTGACAAAACATGTTCTTTAAATTCATCAAAAGAATTATATGGAAAATTAAATTGCGATTTATCTAATTTCTCAGATTCAATAATCTGAATAGCTTCTCTTGCTGTACAGATATCATAACCCATATCACATAAATCATCAATAATACGACACATTCTATTACAATTTTCATCAACCTTATGTTCTGGTACAACTAATCTTGGTACTGGCATTAACACACACACCTCAATCATGTTAAATTATCTGACTTATTTCGATTACATATCCAACACAACGTTTGCAAATTATCAGGCTCAGTCAATCCACCTTTGCTTACAGGAATAATATGGTCCACCTCTAACAACAAATTCGGCTCCTTATATCTACTATTACCACACTCCTGACACGTATAATTATCACGTTTCAAAATATAATTTCTAAGCGAATTTGTCATTCTATTTCGCTGTGTTTTTGTATGATTACGCTTTGAAAACGAACGTGCCATTTTTGCTCTTATCTCAGAACATGTTTTTGTATCAAAACGCCTGATAGCTTCTCTAATTGAACGTCCACCCGGCGAAGTATATGACATTACAAATGTAGGAACAAAATCAACAATATATGAGTTAGATATATGTTCTTGTGCAATTTTTGTCATAAGTGCATGTGTTGCTTTTTCAAAAACAATCAAACTATCCAATACATCCTGATTAATCTGCATATCGAAATACTTTGACAGATAATCTATGTATTTGAAACTATTAAAATTATTTACCAAGTTTGATGATACACATAACTTGTAAACATACTGTTTACTACCAAAAGCCGCAGACATAAATGCATCACGTGCTTTAAAATAACCAACTTCAATAGCAATTTCTTTTGCTCGTTTCATTTTATTTTCTTTGTAAATAACAATCAAAACAAATGTAACAATTATACTCACAAATATTAACAATAATAATATAATTGCAAATGAATTATTATCATAAAATAAATCATCATAATTACTATAATCATTATAAGACATACTCTACATACACCACCATTCTATATAACATATAATCATTATACATCATCATTACGCATTTTTCAATGAATGCTAATTACCTAACATCATTTTACATCACAATACACCAAAATCGAGTGCATTGTTACATACAAACACATATATCATACACACAGAAAGGTCTTTATACTCATGAAAACAATTAACAAAACAATCACCAAAACAATAACAAAATACATCGCAGATGACAACACCGAATGGGACAACGAAGAAGATTGTCGTAATCATGAAAATGAATGTGCAGCCACGAAGAAACTTATAGACAAACTTGAAATTGAAGAACTGCACGATATTATGCCACCATTACATGACGTCTGCGAAGACGCAGATTTCATTTGGTATAACATCAAAAACAACGACGATTATGAACTAATCAGTCAATATTACAAAAAGCAGCATGATGTGATTATCGAAGTTGACAGCTTCCCAGCTATCGTATGTCGTCGCCCATATATGAGTATGGTCGATTGTTTCTGCTCCGACAGGAAAGAATAAATGTACAGATGTCACAGCAAGCATCAGTACTAGACATAATGATAACACTCGCTTGAGTATCTTATTATCTTTCTTATTTTTTATCATTTTCTTATCATACAATCTCCTTTCTGAAAATGTGAACTGCATACCATCTAAAGATAATGGGCTTCTAAGGAATTATATTCCTATTTAAGAAGTTTGATATTTAAGTTTCCACCTGACAATTCAGGCAATCCTTATTCTTACAGGCATGTCCACATCGCCCCTACTGTATAGGATATTCATATCCACAACGCTACTTTTTCTAAGTATGTATATCATAATACATATTTTAATGAAATACAAGATTTCATTAAAATATGTATGCTTAACTCATAACATCATTCATTCCACGGTCTAAAGACCATGGGTTTTCTGACTGATTTTTGTCAACTCAATTTTCTTTCCAACGGTAAAGCCTATGCTTTCCAACCATCACCTTTGAAATTTGATTTGAAAAATGTCTATATACTGATAATTCCATCCTGCTTGTTTTAAGTTATCTATTTCGTAAATCGTTAATTATCTTCTCATAAGAAACATCTCCTAAAAAATTATAAAATACGTGAGTTCTAAAGTCGCTTCGCTCATTACGGGTTTAAAAGTGTAAATAAAAATAAAAAGATATTTATCTAACGAATGATGGCAATTTATAAAGCCATCTGACAATATTTATAGGTGAAAAATACCACCACCAAAAAACATGCAAAAACAGAAAGGAAGTATCATTATGGCTATGTCTAAAAAATGCTACGCAGCAATCATGTCTGCACGCGAAACAACAACCGAAATTAAAAAACTCACTGACGAGGTAAAAGCAACAGGTGTAAAGAACGCTTACAAAAACTTAATGAAAATCGCAGAACTGAACGATAAGTTCTACCGTGATTTCCACGACGTAGACCCTGCATGGTCTATTGACAAAAAGAATCAGGGTCAGCAGGTAACTGTGCCAGTTTCTGCAGATGGCAACATCTAAACATAAAAAACAACAAAAGCCCTGTATTATCATACAGGGCTTTTTTGTTCTCCATTCAGAAAGGAAATATTATCATGTCCAAAAGATTTGACACAAAAAATAAACGTCATTACAAAAAATATAATACTGATATACAGTATTACAAAAATGTGCCGTTAAAACTTATCGTATACACCGAAAATCACTTTACACGATTACGTGCAAAACGATACAATATCAACAACACCATTCAAAACGTCTGGATTCCAAACTGTTATCTGGAACCAGATGGTACAATCAAAACAGGTGTAAATATTGACTTTATCTTTTACAAAAGTAAACGTCAATTAGAACTTGCCGGAATCACATTCCAGCCTTAACTTTACGTAGAAATTTGTGTTCTGATGATACATATTATCAGAACACATTGCACCAGAAAAGGAGATATCTATGAATAATGAAATCGTTTATGTTGCTGAGTTAGACCAAGACGTTGATGACGTCATTGCTGTACGCTACCTGCACATGCAACACGCATTAAAATGCGTTGTTTTGGACCCATATCCAATATCCAAAATCGGGCTGGAACGCCTGAAATCGCTGGAAACACTCGGAATACCAATCCGTAAAATTATGCCATCAAATGCACCATTCGTATTCGTCGGTGGTCCACTCACCATTATCGCCGATTATATCAAAACACATACAATCAACACACTTGTGATGAATGGTGGCTTTGTTGGATGCAATATTGCAACCGATGTATTACCAAAATTCAAAGACAAAGAGACGATTCGTACATTCAACTTTAACAGTGATGTACATGCTACTGATGAGGTCTTACGTTCTCATCGCATTGGACACATCATACTGGTAGGAAAAAATGTATGCCATGATGACCGCAATACCCGTACTGGATTTTGGTCTGATAAAAAATACCAAAAAATTTTTGATGAATATCAGGTTAATGACAAAAAGCTCATGCATGACCTTTTGGCGTGTCATGAAGGTCTGGCATTACTGTCCGGTACACCGACATTATGCAAGTTCGAAACCGTTAGACCGTACAATAACGGACTCAATTACACGCACACACTTTGGGGCAGCACGAAAACAAAAAATACACCATATCTTGAGGTGCTTGCTGCTACCGGATTTCGTCCGAATATCTCTGACTACGATATGTCACCTGAAAATAAGAAAAACAACATGGCATATTGGGACGACATGGAACAACAATGTCGTAATCTGTTAGATAATTTACTAACCAATTATGCTTATGCAGATACATCTACGCTTGATGAAGATGCACGCATTGACATCAGTAAAATTATTTTAGAAACTGTGATTAATCAATGTAAAAAATACAACATTGATACAAATACAGCCTTTCCGTTCATTGACACGGACTATTAGAAAAAGACGCCTACGGCGTACGGGTTCCATTGTGTTTGTTATTAAAATACATAAGAAAGGATTTGAAAATTATGATGAAATCACTTAAAAATTGGAATTGGAAAAAACATATAGAATTTATGGCTATTGCTCTGTCAAGTAGCCTGATAGGATGGTTCGTATTATCATTCCTGAACACAAACGCTCATAATCTCAGCGATTATAAGTTTGCTGATTGGAATATGTTTCATTGCTATTCCTACCATCTAGCTGTTCCACACTATGTATTCTGGATAATGCTAGTATTTACACTTGCAGTTTATTTCGGTCAAATTGCTGATTGGAATTACAAACATGCAAAACGTAACTCAACAACTGAAGTTGCTCCAAGAAAACGTGTAATCAAACACACCTATACAATAAAAATCACAGAAACAATCGAAATGTAAATTTCATAAGTGGATGTACAAAATAATACTTGTGTATCCACTTTTTTTCAGAAAGGAGACATAAACTATGATAGTTTACGCTTACTATGGTTTTGGTAAAACAACACTTTGTGAAAATAACAAATATTCACCATTTATCGAAATCGATGAAGAATTCGGACAAATCGAAGACACACGTAAACTAAAAGAATTATCAAAACATGCTATTCTTTTAGTAAACGGACACATCGGTCTGGATGAAAACGATGATATTATCATTGATATTGCGTTCTTGCCAAGAAACATAAATATTGCCGTGAATCGTCTGCAGCAGCGTGGTGTTGATGCATCATTCTTAACATATATGATAGAAACCTATAATGACGTCTTGCAGGCAATTATCAAAAAAGCAAAAATTGTCGTTTTCTATGAAGAAAACGAATATTTAATTCACCATGCATATGCGTTAATACATAGTCAACAACTACTGGAACAATACAATGAAAATAATACAGAAACGAGGTATTTATCATGACTAAAAGTCAACCACCCATCACCTAAAGGTAATGGGCTTGTAACTGCCCAGTCGTACTAACGGTTTACACCTCCGACCTTTAACCCCAATAAATATTACTATCTAAAGTAGCGTTACATCATAGGATGGTTGACAACACCCTTTACAGCAGAGTTTACTCGGCTGTAACTGTATTAGGTACTTGACTATCTGCAAGATAATCTATTCCCATAATCCCACCACCTGAAGATAGTGGGTTTCCGCCTATGTCAAACGAAAAGATTTTATTATGAAAGGTAGGCTTTAATGAATAGTTATATGTTATATGCAACAGTTATTCCTAAACTTTTAGGAGTAATTAGTTTTGTTGGAATATGTTGTTTTATTTTATTAGTTACTCTTTATTTTTTAGATATTACAAATCATAAAATATTTTATGTTTTCATATGCTGTTTTATTGCTACTATTATAATTCTTACAATTTATGGATTTAGTGGTTCAAAATGCAGAACAATTATTAATTCTAAATTAGAAGCTAAATATGATGATTATAAAATTTTATCAAATGAGGACAATATTTTAGAAGATAAATTTGAATTTAGTTCTGATAACATAAGATATGAAGCATATTATGATAAAAAACAAAATGCTATGATTGTAAATAAAATAAATTCAAAAGAAATTGATAAAATAAAAAATGTGTTTTAAAAAAAAAAATAACCTATCGAAAGGATTTTTATCATGAACAAAAATGAATCTTTGACAACTTTACAGGATGCTCTGATTATAGGCTGTGACTTCCTAATCAGGCATGGTTCCATTGCACCGTATACCAACGGATATTTCGTCATCAGCACATACGTAAAAGACGGATTCTGTCGTGCTGTCACATGCTCTGAACATTGGCTTTCAGCTATGCCTGAAGTCTTATATAATTATTTAACAAAAGCTGGCTGGACAGATGAAGACTTTCAGTCATTAAAAACACGTGTAGACGCAAAATGGGCAAACCGTAATGAGTCCTACGAAAAGGACATATATAAAAACGACGCTTATTCGCATTATACTGCAAATGGTTACGAAACAGACGGTTTGAATCAGATTGTATCTAGTCAATGTTATGGTACATGGTCAAACTACACAACAGCTACACAGAATGATACAGCAGAAGAACTGATTATTCTACGTGGTTATTGCACGGACTATTATCTCGATGACAGACATAAGTTTCATCACATCAAACCAGAAGATTTATATGACATCTTATTACGACATGAAAATGTCGAAGATATCGAAAATTGGAACCTAGTTAAATACATGAAAGACCATCCAAATAGAATGTATAGTTAAGTTTATAATTAACACCATTTGAATTACATCAAGTGGTGTTTTTTTTAATATCGATATAGCGTTCCGCTACATCGGACGGGAGTATATATGTAATAATTAATCGTGATTAAGAAAGGATTTGAAAATTATGATGGAATTAAAAGACATAAAGATTGGAATGAAAATATGGAAAATCGGTCACTGGTCTAGCTTACCCGAATCAGGTACCGTAAAAGCTATTAAATACACGGAAGTATCTAAAATACACCCGGAACCAATACCATACGTTGAAGTAAAATGGGATAGTTGTGTTACATCAGATGCCATACTTGATGAGATTTATCCATCCTATAAAGAACTAAAAATCGGCGAAAAAGCTCGTGAAGATAAAGCCGTAAGTAAAATCAAAGCTGAAATCCATAACATAAAAGACCTTGTAGTCTTTATGTATAATGCAACACTGAATGGTGGTGAATATACAAATTACTACGAGCGTCGAGCAGCACGTGAACTTGCAAAAGAACTCCTTGATTTGGAATTGGCGTAATCTATTAGCATCCGTGGACATTTATTGTCCATGGGTGCTTGATTTTTTAAACTACAAATTATAAGAAAACATGAGAAAATACAAAACGGCAAAGCCGTCGAGATAAGTTGCGTTAATAAAGAAATTCAATAAGGCGAACAGTTAGCACTTAGACAGTTGCTGTAACTGCACTTTACAACTATAAAAATTCACTTACATAAGAAACCAGAACTCTGAGGTGGCAAGCCAGAGTCGGTTTCTTATTTTTTTATAGCATTGAATATTCTGAATCCATATTGTCATATCAACTTTCCATGTAAATTATAAATAAAAAAAAACATGAGAGAAAAATAACGCTACCGCGTCGAGTGTTTAAGTGTAAAAATAAGAGAAAAACGTGAAAAGCGAAAAAACGCTAACGCGTTCGAGGTCTCTTATGTAAAAAAGAAAACAGAATTTTTTCAGAAAGAATGAGGTATATTATCATGATGAACTTATCAAACTATGGAATCGGTGAAGGTCGTGTTACAAAGGCTCCAGTTATAATGAAGAATAAGGACGGCAGTAAGAAAGTCTTCGTGACACTTGCCGTTCAGGATAACTTTGCATCAGGCAAAGACAAGGAGAGAAAGACTCAGTTCTTAAACCTTGAGGGCTTTGTCCCAAAGGACAGACAGTCTAGCGTCTACGAGAAGCTGGAGGTTGGCGACAAGGTTGCAATCCAGTATCGTGTAGAGACTCCATCTTATGAGAAAGACGGAGAGAAAGTCTACAGAACTGTACTTGTAATCGAGAACATTCAGTTCAAAGAGAGCATAGCAGAAAAGACTGCAAGACAGGCACGTCACGCAGCTAACGCTGCTGCTGCTGACGCTCAGGCAGACGCTCAGGCTCCAGCCATTGACGACTCAGAGTTACCTATTGCGTAAGCAATAGGCGACTTCGCATCGAAAACCACAAACGGTCACAGGGTATTTACCCGGTGACCGTTTTTTTTTTCTTATTTTCAGTTTTTCATGACAATTTCTAATACATCCTGTCCGTTCCATACAAGGCTTCACAGCCCTTAAAAATAAAATCCTGCCGTTCTACTGTCTCAGGGATATCAGGCATCATACGCAAGTTCTTACAATTTCTACACATTCCGCTGGCATACTGTAAATTCACAGAAACATGACCCATAGAATATAACGATGTACAACCATCATACATATAAGACGCAGATGTCACTGTATCTGGCATATCTGAACCGTACAACATACTTCTGCAGTTTTTATAACAGAATGCACAACTCTTTAAATTTATAGGAAGTCCTGCTCCAACATTTAAAGACGCACAATCTTTAAATGTATAATCCATGATTTCTACTGACTCAGGAATTGCAGGCGGTGTCATGATTGACGTGTTCTCAAACATGTAAGAAATATTTGTAATGCCCTCTGGAATTACAATATTTGCTCCATTTGTTTCACGACCCCTGTAAACTAATACTTCAAATGTGCCATGCTCTGTATAACGATTTCGCAGTTCAAAATTAGCTGTATTATATACGAATTTACCAAGATAACCATCATAGGTTACATCCTTTGCATTTATTACGTTTTCCATCACATTCATTCAACACCTTTCTAATATCTATTATAAATTATTATACGATTTATTTTTCATGTCTCAGTATATCAAAATACCATTGAAAAATCAATAGATTTCTTATACGAAGAAAGGTTATTCTATTTACACATAAATATATACACCATATACAAACCTGACGTCGGGTGCTATAGTGTTAATCATAATAACAACCTTTCTGTAAAAATAAAATAAAAAAAAGGACTTCCGTCGAGAAGTTCTTTTTTATATAAAATGAGCGTAAAACCCATTACCTTTAGGTGATGGGTAGTTCACAGATAAGACCATATAGGAGGTGAAATATCATGGACAAATACAAATGTATTCAAATCATATTAAAAGAAAAGTTTCTTGGTGTTGGAAGTAAGAACACAAATGAAATCGAACAAACATTAAATGACTGGTATGCAAAAGGTTATCGTTTACATACTTGCTCGATTTCGCATACAGACAGTAAAGGCTTTGCTGACGGTGACCGCTTAGTAGCTACCTGTATCTTAGAAAAACTTTAATACATAAGAACACTCTGGCTCTATGGTCAGAGTGTTTTATTTTTTGCATGTAAATGATTAGAAACATGAAAAACCAATTATAAAAACATGAGAGCTAAAACGCCTACAGCGTTCGGGATAAGTTGCGTTAAAAAAGAAATTTAGCAAAGTGAACAGTTAGCACTTGGACAGTTGCTTATAACTGCACTTTACGTACATAAAAAATTCATCCGTATAAGAAACCAAAACTCTGAGGTGGCAAGCCAGAGTCGGTTTCTTATTTTTTTTCGCTTATTGTATCGAATGACTCTGAATTTTATGATAAAAACGCTATACGTGTGAATTATAAAAGAAAAACATGAGAACAATTTTAATATACGTGACAAATGTGAGTGTGATGTGATATGATAAAAGAAGGACATATAAGTTCATCTCAATCGCCACTCTTTCTCAATAAAATATACGCTTATTTATATTCGGGTGTATGTGTGAATAAATATCATAGGATACTATCAAATATGAAAAACATTACTATAGAAAGGAGATGTGAACTATGATTGGTTTAATTTTCGGACTTGTATTAGCATCTGCATTTATCAGTCTTGCTGTTTGCATCATCCGTTACTTGATTTGTTTCGGTGCTGAAATCGCAAAACACGACGACGGTGACCCTGTTCGTAAGGCTAAATACAGAAGCATTGGTATTCATTTCTTGATAACTTTAGCATTGTTCTTCATTGCTGCAAAGTTATCTGGATTCTAAGATACCTCAGTTGGACACATAACGGGTCCAACTTTTTTTTCTTATGTGTGAGAAAAGCTGTGAGTGAGACGGTCATAAATACTATGACCGTTAATGTGTGATAAACGTGCGAAACAAAACACAATCTTCGATTGTGTTCGAGTTCATCAGTGTAAAAATCATCATAACAAATCCTTTGTGAAATGACAGGCTGCCGCAAACAGCCTGTTATTTTTTTTCTTTGAACAAAATTTACAGAAATACATATTACGAGATTATTAGTAGAAAAATTTTAAGGAAGGTGAATATCATGCCAAGAATGTATCGGTGGTGTTGCCGGGCTGGTTACAACCACAATGGATAGCTGTTTATCCATTTTATTATTTTGATTGAATATTGCAGCTGGATGAGCTACTTACGAATCTTGGTATTCGTGAGTAGCTCATATTTTTTTTAAGCAGCGAGTCTTGGGTAAACATCGAGTGTATATGTGAAAGATTCAGAAAGGTGGTATCATTATGACAAACTTTAAAGAAACATTAATCCAGAAGGCAAAAACAAATTCAAAATTTACTTATACATCAAAACCATCTGGAGATAAACTTATTATTCAATTTCCGGACAAAACACATAACAATTATTCCATTACAGGTGAGAATTATCCAGAAGGAGCTTCATTCCAGACATTGGATGACCTCATCCTAGAACTTGTCGGATATGAATCCATGTTGATTCACATACGTGAACAAGAGGACCAGAAAAATGCCGATGACGGCATTTTCGATGAACATTTAATGGTCATGCAGGATTCCTAAGTTTAAAAACAAAATCGAACTGCACTTATGTGCAGTTCTTTTTTTTTTATTCAAAACCATAACAATACGGGAGCATTTATAATACTTATTTTTAAAATTAATTTGAATCTTGAAAGGAGATTGTTATTATGAGTAATTATACAATGGAGCAGACAGCATGTTTTACAGGTGGACGTCCAAAGTCTTTATACGAGGATATGCCGTATTCAGAAAAGCATAAGCCAGACTATCTTGCAATGGCTTATCATGTTGCTGAGTTCTTGGAAAACTTATACCAGAGTGGCATCAGACGATTTATCAGTGGCGGTGCTCAGGGATTTGACAGTATTGCATTTTCTGCTGTACAGATTTTGAAGCGTTCACATCCTGACGTTGAGAATGTCATATACATTCCATTCAATCATCAGGACAGTCGCTGGGCAGAAACAGGTTTGTTTTCAAAGCAGGCTTATCATAAGATGTTAGGTCTTGCTGACAATGTCATCGTCTGTGATGCAACATTTCAGGCTGCAACCGAACCATTCGGCAAAGTTGCCCGTAAACTTATGGAGCGTAACGAACGTATGGTAGATGACAGTTGCGTTGTCATTGGTCAATACCCAAATACAAGTTGGATATTACCAACCACAAAAGGTGGTACAGCAAACTGTTTGCGTTATGCTTCCGACATGGGTCGCCAGCTTTACGTAAACGACTTTAGACCACAATTCTATCAGAAATAATAGCTATATGTGTAACGGTTTACACGCCGTTACACATACTTCCACAGAAAGGAGATATCATCATGAAAGAACCAAAACAAAACGTATTATACAAACACGAACCAATCAATCTAAATGGTAAACCATTGCTGGTCCAGAACTTATGGAACTTCAAACTTGGGTCCGACGGACTCATGCACAACACGAAGTGTAAAGATTTCGTTTTGCCTTGGGACGAATACGAATTTACAGAAATCTTTGATTTTGAAAAAATGGATTATCGTCCATGGACAGAGCTTTACGAATCTTATCCACCAAACACTGTATTCGTGGAAGGACGCGATGTTCAAACTGGCAAATCACCATCACTAAAACCATTCTGTTATGTTCGTTGTAATGCAGAACCAGAACCGCTTCCACGATTAAGACAGCTATACGAACAATACTGTCACCGACTCAAACAATATCAAGTTGCAAAACATTACTATGAAAAAGCAAAAAATCAGTTCCTGAAAGAATATCCGGTACCGGATAACATGACTTTCGAAGATTATTTGGAATCCACTGAAACTGACAATATCCCATTCTAAACACATTCTAAACAATAACATTATTTCGACTACTCATCATCCGATGGGTAGTCTTTTTTTGTTTTATGGACCAAGTAAAAAACAACCGTGCAGTCTATCGTCTGCCTGACGGCGGAACAACGCCGTCTGTCATACTTGTTTGTGCTGTCTGTAAGCTTCACAGCTGCAGCTGTAGCAGCTTACAGCCAGCACGTCATAATCGCTGTCGCACAGTCCTTCACGATTGTTTTTTTGTCCATAAATACATTTAAAAAGACGCAGCAAAGCTGCTTCATGTTAAATTTTTTTTATTCTTCCTCTCTAATAAATATTCATCCTAAGAACAAAAACCTTAATGCTGCTTATCGCAGCCGGGTTTGATTGTGTAAAAATAAATCGTTTATCAGAAAGGACTAACATTATGGATATGCATACAAAAATCAAAAAGGAACTCATTCGTCGCTTTGATGAAAACAACTGGTCAAAACTGACACTTCACATGAAAGTATCAGGTGATGATGTTATCATTGACCCATGTCATATCTTTGCAACCGAACATACAGCAGAAACCGTTCAGTATTTCTTCATTGAATCACCTTCTATTCCACAAGCAGGTGAAGAAACATTGAATGACCTTGCAGATTTCCTTGCTCATTATGATGAAAACTGCAAGAAAGCAGCACATGCCAAACAGGTTGTACAGACCTATTATATTGACCATATTCAAGGAAAATCTGTTGAAATATTCAAAGACGGTGGCGTTTACTTTGAAGAAATCATGAATCAATATGACGCAGCAAATCATAAAGGTTCATTGGATGAATTCATGCAAAAAGCTGACATGACACAGTTCATCACAGATAAACATGATGAGGATTACATCCATCAGGCAATCGAATTAGCACACGCGGCTGAATGCTATAGTGATATCTATAAAAGCATTTACGGTCATCGTCCAGCCATCGACGAAGACAAAGACGGCATCTTATAATCACACATGGACCACGATATATTATATCGTGGTCTTTTTTTTATATTTATTTTTCCATCTGTCCTTCGGACAAAAATGCGGCGTTCCGCCGCCGGGTTCACTATCGTAAAGAATAAACTACACATTCGAAAGGATAATATGGTGATTATTATGACAGATACAATTTTTGCAACATTTTTCGTAAACGGTGAGAAATTTACAGTAGAGGACTATTCCGAACAAGAGTATGGTGTATATCACGAAGATATGTTCATAGGTACGTGTGCCGAACCTACAGAAAAAGCAGGTATTGCAGTTGCTGTAAAATATTATGCTCAGTGTCACCGTCAATACGCATATGCATAACAAACAAAAATAAGTCAGTCTTAAAAGACTGACTTATTTTTTACGGGTGGATATTTGTAACTATATTTTAAGGTTTTAAGAAAGGATTTGGTATTATGAAAATACATGAAATTGGACCATTCACAACAGAAAACGGCATTATCATCAACACAATGTGTAGCATTGCATCCTCGCACAACACTATTGAGCATCCAGCAATCCTCATCGATGATGATGAAGAAATGCCTATCATGCTCAAAATGGGTAACGCTGATTTCGTTCAAAAATCATTTGATACAATGACATCACGTTACATTGCTTACGGCGCACATGAATTAATCAAAAACTTGCATGTCATCATTTTAAATACACCATCACTCTCTATCGATGATATTACAACTATCTTTAATGCAGCTATAAACTGCACTGGACATCCTATTCTTCATGCATTATGTCATATGACAACTGATATTGCGCCTGTCAAAGAACATATCGCGATGTTACAGAGAGTAGGCTATTAATCACATTTTACGGAAAGGTTTTGGTGGACATTATGTTAAAATTATTAAATAAACTCTTAAACAATACATCTTCGCAGCACTCAGCTGCGAATTGTGGTTTATCACGTGAAGAAATCATCGAGATGTTAAAAACATCTCCTGAAAAACTTGATGCTTTCGAAACATATTACAAAACGCAGGTATTACCAAACCTGCCAATGACTGATAACCTATTTACCTGCAATGCTAAACAGGTTGCTGAAGAAACCGCAAATCCAGAACTGTCCAACGAATACGTAGACAGTCTGGTTCATCGCATCGTTGATGAGTTGTTAGCACTCACCACAACATTCGTATATGACGGCACAAGCGTTTGCAATAACAAATGCCTTACTACATCCAATCAGACAGCAGTAACCAATGACGAAATCAAAGTATTACCAAAACAGTTACGTCCACAGCTCACTGGTTCGTTAATGACCACTGACTTAGACGCAAATGATACATCGCCGACATTACTTTGGTTCATCAAAGAAATGCAGAAAACAACCGACCCGGTTCGTTATAAGGCTATGTATAATCATTTTCGTCAGGGACTTGATATTCTCGACCTTGACGGTATCGCATATGAAATGCTTGGAATGAATCCAAATGCAATGAGTCATTGGCTTCCTGAACTCATTCGTGCAAATGACGCACATGATTTCTTCAAAATTCCAAAAACAGTTATTGCAAAAGTGCCACTGACACTATTACAATTGACTCGTACAGATTATATGAATCTGACAGCAACAACCAAAGCAATTATCAATCAGTGGGCAATGTCAGCCTTCGGATTGGAACTTGATAAGGATTACTTTATCAAGACAGGCACTTACTCCAGCAAATTCGACTTCCGTAACTGCCATGTATATGGTGAGAAAGAGGTTGCTGAATTAGGTGAATATCTCACATTCATCCAATTTCAGGCATTTAAGATGGCAAGCTCGCTGTCACAGCCAATCATCTATGGTGTCAGCACCACCAACGAATGGGTCGTTCGTGAATTCATTCCTGATAAAGAAAACAATCCTGTAATTTATAAAGGCTTACCTTTACACACAGAATATAGACTCTTTATCGATGCTGATACCAATCAGGTACTTGGTTGCAGTCCATACTGGGACCCTGAAGTCATGAAGAAAAGATTCGATGAGCATCGTGACGGTCATGATGAACATGACGCTATCACTTATGCCATTCACGAAGATACACTCATGCGTCGTTTCAATGAAAACAAAGACATGATTGTAAATCGTGTAAAAGACCTGCTTCCTGACTTGAAGTTACATGGTCAGTGGTCACTTGACATCATGCAGAATGGTAATGACTTCTGGTTGATTGATATGGCTCTTGCAGAAAACTCTGCTGGCTATGACAAATACGTACAGCCAACTGACCGTAAACCGTTACAGGAAAATTGGATTCCATGTATCGAATAACATCATCACGTCACACGGCACTATAATATAGCGTCGTGTGACATCTTATTAAAATAAGAAAGGATTGAAAAAAAATTATGATGAAATTTATATTGATTATAAGTATTGTACTTGTTATCACCCTGTATCTGATGTTCTATTATCCTTCTTACGAAATTACCAAACAGATTCCCGCTGTTTGTACAGGAAAATGGATGGACACACATCGGAATCACCCAATACAACTCATTACAGGATTTCGAGCACCTAACAACCAGATACTTGAATTTCATGATTCAGACTGTTTCTTAAATGAAAACGTAAAGTCAGGTGATAAATATTTACTTGATGTAAATATTTGCGTTCGTGGAAATCGTGTATCTTATCATATATTAAATATACATAACCTTTATTCTTAACCTCTCATGCTGTTCAGATGGTCATATGAGCAATCTTTGATTGCTCCGGGTGCTATAGTGTAAATATAAGTTCGTATCAGAAAGGATATGGTGAATGTTATGAGTAAAATGGCATTTGGAAAAATAACTTTTAACGTAGCAGGTGTTACATTTGAAAAAAGACAGGGAAAACTCTGGAACTTACGTAAAGCAGAGAATGACCCAACTAAGAAAATCTTCTTGAGTCTTCGTCGTGAAAAGAACAATAAACGCGATAAAAATGCAATCGCTGTCATTGCTCACATCAGCAATGGCAAACATCCCGTATTCAAGATTGGCTATGTTCCAGCGAACATTGCTGGCTGGTTAGCTCCACGTATGGATAACGGACTTATGGTTCGTGCATATGCAAAGTCAAAAGATGCCAAGTTCGTACACGGTGGTAGCGGTCGCAACCTCGGCGTAACTCTGAAAGTTGTGTATGAGTTATTGCCGTCTGAGGTGGCAACAGTATCAATTTCTGCTGATAAAGAGTAGGCTCATGGGTACTCCGAAAGGAGTGCCCTTTTTTTATAAAGATGTGTGAGAAATACAAATTCAAAAAAAATATAGTATTTGGTCTTCTCTATGTTATGACAGAAACGCCGCTGCCGCGTCGTCGAGTGTAGTAGTGTGAGATATACCTCTGACATTGAGGTGTATGTCAAATTTTAAGTTCTTGAGAAGACGTCGCAAGGCGACTGCGGGAGAGAATGTGTAACTTTAAAAATTTTATAACGATTTGCGGTCGTTGTGTTAATATGATTTTTACAATGGAGGATATTGATTATGATGGAAAGAGAACAGTACTTAAAAATGAAGCGTGCAGAGCGTGTTATGAATTTAACAGGTAAATGGGTTATTGTTGCTGACTCTACAAAAAAACCGGGTACTGTTATGTACTTACAGGACCAGACACTTTCTACAAAAGGTTTCTGGACAGGCTTTTTAGCAAATGCTAAAGGATATGAGTCAGAAGAAGAAGCTAACCTTATGCTCGCTAAACTGAAATATAACAACCCAAGACTTATGAAAATCTCATAAGAGGTTATTAATAGAGTTGCCATTCCGGGCAACTCTCTTTTTAAATATTATCTATAATAATATGACGACACATACATATCCACACGTGCATACTCATGGCTGTAAATATAATACATGTTTTTCGGGTGCGTGAGTAGTGATACTTAATATCCTTTCTGAAATCATCATATATAAGAGAACATCATGGGTTTTGTTGAAAAACACAACCTGAGTTGTTCTTTTTTTTTTTAAAATAACCCATACTGATTAATTATAAATAAGATAAAACATGAGAAAAACAATTAATAAGCGGCGTTCCGCCGTCGGGTTTACTAGCGTAAAAATAAAAATATACAAAACCAGAAAGGATAATATGGTGATTAATATGAAAAAGAATTATTTTAACATTAAGGCAGCAATGAAGGCAGTAAACGCAAACTTGAGAAAGGCTCACCCAGATTGGGATAACAAGCGTGTATATGCTGCAACTAGAGCAATTGTGCTCAAGTAAAATAAGTGTGGTGTCTTCGGACGCCACTCTTTTTTTTATACATCCAGCACCCTAAAACATGCTGCGGAACGCAGCCGGGTGCAAATTAGTATCACTTATCACAAGATTCAGAAAAAAGGAGAAACGAACATGAACAATTTAATAGCAATGGCAAACGTATACTATTTTTATATCAAAATTTTATGGTATAGACTGAAATTTTATACAACAGCCGTATAACAATGTTTGTCATGAAAAGATTTTACAATAGAACGTTGCACATGCCGTATATGGTATGTGCAATTTTTTTATATCATAAAAACATGAGAACTAAAACGCCTTTTGCGTTCGGGTTGTTTTGCGTAATCATTAACACGATTGGCTTTTCGAGAGAGCTTCTAGCTAGGTGCTAGTACTGGACTTCATAGGGATATGAAGTTATACCAAACAGTAGACCGTTCGAATCGGGGACAGTATGGGACTGGTCATGTTGATGATTATATTTTACTACTGCGAAGCTCTGTGGCGAGCTGCAGGCGTTCCAGTCCGGCGTAGGTTCGACTCCTACTTTAATAATTGGTGTGACCGGTACACGGGAAATAGGCTATGATTCATCAGCATCCGCTCAGTGATAGCAAACTGACATATGAGGTACTGATGATAGCGACGATTTGTGCAGGAGTGGGTTCGACTCCCACCGCAGTAATCTTTATGGTGTGTTGGCAGAGTAGGCTCATCGCACTGGACTGCTAATCCAGAGTCGCATATTGCGGCACAAAGGTTCGAATCCTTTACACACCGCTTGGCTTACTCTATGGGATGTAAGCCATTAATTCCATCCCCGATGGAATCACTGTCCAAAAAAAGCGTTGTTATCGATTTATTCGATAGCAACGCTTTTTTAAATTTGCAATTATTCGAGTGCATATGCAAACATATTAAGCAAAGGAGATTTTTATTATGAAATTAACTATGAAATTAATAGAAATAAAAACAGACATAGATACCGAAGACCTTCAGAAATTACAAACAATCACAGAATTGATGTACACTGCAAAAGCATTGTATCGCAATGTCAGTGAACTCCATTCTTCCATCTGCCGTTCTCAAGATAGAACGATATTCGACTTATCACTCGATGCAACTTTGGCATTCAATAAATTATACGATGCACTTCAAACAGAACAGAAAAATCTGTTGAAAGATATCGAAGTTGATGTACACAAAGCTATATAGCATACTTCACATTAATTATCATAGACCATGCTGACGAACATCAGCGTGGTCTATTTTTTTAAGAACAAACATGAGAAAAACAATTAATAAGCGGCGTTCCGCCGTCGGGTTTACTAGCGTAAAAATAAAAATATACAAAACCAGAAAGGATAATATGGTGATTAATATGAAAAAGAATTATTTTAACATTAAGGCAGCAATGAAGGCAGTAAACGCAAACTTGAGAAAGGCTCACCCAGATTGGGATAACAAGCGTGTATATGCTGCAACTAGAGCAATTGTGCTTAAATAAAAGAAATGTGGTGTCTTCGGACGCCACTCTTTTTTAGCTTCTTACGCACACAACCTACAACAAAAATACGAGTGCATTTTATATAATGATATACGAAAGGAGATTATTATTATGACTATGGATGACAAACAATTTATCTTAGACTTCTGTGATAACATCTACGGCGAATTACATCGCGTGGACTGCAGTCAATTATCCACAGATGACTGCAAAATGCTACGACTGTATATCGCCGAAAACCCGGAATCCGCTATGTTCGGTCAAATGTATGGTATTTTTGAATACCAAAATGAAATCTATGAATTCCAATGGCATATTCATGAGCCGAATCAGAAAGTGGCATTCTTATCAAATCGAATGACAAACTTCGACAAGATGCTTGTTACCTATGATAAAAAACATAATTTCCGTTATGTCGTAAACCACCCATCTGAAACTGGTCACAGAGCATTCTGGATGAATACACCAGATGATACACTGGACGGCTTTGACTTACACCTACGTAAACTCATGCACAGTATCAAAGCATACGCTGTCTCAGAACAGCTTTGCAAACGCATTCGTAAATACGACAGGAAACATCTGAAATGGCGTAAGGAAATATCTAAAATGCATAAAACAAGATAACCAATTATAACAGACCATGCTGATTAATCTCAGCGTGGTCTATTTTTTTAAGAACAAACATGAGAAAAACAATTAATAAGCGGCGTTCCGCCGTCGGGTTTACTAGCGTAAAAATAAAAATATACAAAACCAGAAAGGATAATATGGTGATTACTATGGCAACATTAAAAAATAATGAAATTGAGTTCGAATTTTATGGAGATACTTACAGATTAGGTCTCTACAAAACAACTTATACAAACAACGACAATCTTGCAATCGTTGTTATGGATGAAGACAGTAAAGAACAATTCACTGTTTTAACCGTCAATATTATGGACTTACCTGAAAATAACATGGCTGCAATCGATATGAACAACAATGCAGACCTTGCTGTAGCCGTAGAGAAAGCAGGCTTCTTCACACACACAGGTATAGATATTCCAAGTGGCTTCTGCATGTATCCAATTTGCGTTTTTAATTTGGACAGAATTCCTGACCTGCCAACAGCATAAACACTTTGTCACTGACTCTATGTACGAGTCGGTGACATTTTTTTTTAATTCTAAAAAATATGAGACATGAACTATAAAAACATGAGACCACATACATGAGGATATATTAATTTACATAGATACATTTTTCGGGTGCGTAGGTGTTTACATGAACCATGTGCAGAACGTCTAGTCAACGTGCATGGACATTTTCGAATATGGTGATGATTGAAGTAAGAGATATCTTGCTTGTAAATTGTCATAACGGCTTATAGTAATATGGGTTGTTCGAGCATTGCGTGATTGAATGCAAGCATAAGGAAATGGTGCAAACCAGCAGAGAGTCATAAAGTGACTGTCACAAGCCGCTGTATAGAACGTACTGAGTAGCACAACACGTCGGTGTTGGGTTACAACGTCGCCATGCTCCTATGAGTAACTGACAAACTCATTGTCATGGTTTTCTGTCAAACAATACAGTCGCCGATGATACCATCTAACGATGGCTATAAGGCAAATCAACAGTGCAATCCCCATAAGGCGAAACAAAAAACAATGGATTTGAAAATCTATCAAACCTATTCTCTGAATGACATGGGTGATTTGTGGGTACCAATCCCACCAGTGCTTTGTGTTTTGATAATGACCATATGGTTATTATCAAGATTATGGTGCGTAGCCAAGGGTCGCTCCCGGACGCTCAGGCGCATCATCACTGTGACTGAATATGATTGGATGCTGTGAATGTATGGTGAAGACCACATGTGGACATATCAAGGTTATCGTATTGCGTTGCTTTACGGTAGCCTTGATTTTTTTCTAAAATACATAGATACAGCATAAATGCCGAGTGCCACTGTAAAAAAAAACATACATGATAAAATAATACAAAAAGAGAGGATATTACTATGCAAACAAAAAAGAAAAAGGAATTTAACAAAATCGTACGGGAACTGAATGACAAACTGTCCTATACAAACTATCTGTTACTGGAATACAACGATAAACACATCAGAGAAAAAATCGAAGAAAAGTTCAACAATTCCCTTATTGACTCTGATACCATCTTGGTTTATTACATCGGACCAGCAGAAATTGAAAAATGTAAGGCTACTTTGAATGATACACGTCATACTAATAATCTCAAGATTTATACTAGGTTTACTTTCGAACAAAACCTCACAGCAAAATTCTCTATCACAAAGATAGATACAAACACATACCATGCAGAAACACTCCGTGGATTAAACATCGAATCACCACGTGAATACCAGAATGACGGCAGTTTGTCGAATACTGCAAAATATATTACAAAAATGACAGCGTTTTATATCGACAATCTGAAACAGACGCACAAAAACTAATTCGTGCATCAATAGCTGTGACCCTCTCCGGTCGCAGCTATTTTTTATATACTTTTGATTATTTTTCAACTTTTATATTATAAGTATCAACGCCTTTTTATTCCAATATGCTTTTCATTATTATTCAACATTAAATTATCGCAGCCGGACTCACATGATACAATGTTCGTCCGGCACTTTTTGTGACTTACACATCACAAGCTCCTTCGGACGCAAAGCGTCCTCAGTCGCTAGGTACATCTTTGTACACAATTTCGTGCCTAAAATCGTCACTTATTTTGGTCTAAAAATTGTCCAATTTTGGACACTATTTTGTTAGACTGAAAATCGTAACATATTTTGGCATATTTTTAGGTACAAAAATGTACCAAAATATAATCCACTTTTGCCCTGACTATTCGGCTGGAATTTTTATGGTTTCATCTATATTTTATTTTTGGGCAAATTTGTCCCATTTTTGGGCTAAAAATGCCCAGATTTCTTATGATTTTTAAAGAAAAAGCGACATAAATGTCGCCGGGTTTATTAGCGTAAAAATATAAATCAAATACGAAAAGAGGTAAACCATCATGGCACAGTTATTAGATATAAACAATCTTCATATCATTGAAGAAAAAAACGCAACGGCTATCGTTGTGAAATTACCAAACGGACAGTATCGTTTGGGCGATGAAAAAGACATCGTAGTAGGTAAACCTATTAATCTGTTATTACCATCTGGTATTGTAGTAACAACATCACCAGTACAGGAATGGCGTAAATACGGTTCCTTTTCAGTCACTACTAAAAACTCACAATACTTCATTGCTTATGAAGGATAAAGACATAATACCACTGTTAATTCAGGAGCATATCTCCAGAGAAAATAGGTACAATTGACATGACTTGACTCTGTTGGTTGTATCGAAATCAAAAATGAATTAACGTGTGTATTTCTCAGGTAACTTTTACACAAATAGGACTACTCATTTCGGGTAGTTCTTTTTTTTCTAAGTAGGATTCATCATAGTCTGTCGCAGAAATGTCAGGTATAAAAACCGTACAAACTAAAACTTTATATTGATATTGTGAGTGAGATACAATATCAATATAAAGGTGCATGGAATGCACAAACATTTCTGCCCTATAACTTTTTAAATGAGCAAAAACTGCCCCGAAAAACCTTTCGGTACAGCAATGTAGATAAATCATGTACCTTTTGGTACAACAAGATGAAAGACCTAAAGGTCATTTATGAATCCAATTTTGGTGTGAGATGTGTGAGAATTTTTGGAATTTCGTTCCGAAATTGAACCCCCTTATGTGGGTGCTTACGGGGGTTCTAATCAAAGATTAAACGGACGGAATAAAGCAGCAAAATGAGTGAGAGTTTTGCTGCGTAATCTAGTGCTGTATAGTACACAATAAACGATACGAAAATAAGGTCGCAATGTGTGAGATATGCGACCAAATATCGTATCAAATTTCGGTACAAAAACCGCACCGAAATTAACAGCGAAAGTATCATATTCCATCCGTTGAAATGATGCGGCACAGAATGCCGCACACAAAGCCTATGTGGGTTCTGACGTCTATTTTGGGGCAAAATAAGCGATTGTACAAACTGCGTCACTATGTGTGTGAATTTTGTACAATTGCGAACGTCAGAACCCGCATAAATACGGGCTTTGTGTAGGGGTCGTGCCAAAATGTTCAAAATGAACATTTTTTCACGCCCTTTTTCTCCCCTGCATGTTCATGCAAAATATCCTCATAAATGAGGACAAAGTGCCATATCGCCATAGTGAATGTCTCTGATGTCACTACGGGAAGAAAAAGGGCATAAGAGGGGGTGACGCTGCGAGTGCTTCGCACTCTTGCGGTCGGCACAGCCGACACCCCCTACGAAAGCCACTAACGTGTCTTCCGTACTTTTGTGCTTCGCCCAAAAGTCTTACTGCGGTTTGCTTCGCAAACCTTGCCCTACATGGTCCGGCTCCGCCGTCCCATTCCGGGTGCCCACAGCCCCTTCGGGTCTGAAGAAAAAACCCTACGCTTCCACTAATTTTGCCGAAATCAAAATTAGAAATAACAAAGCAAAAAAACGCTTTGTATTTTGGAATCTTCGGGTTCTTTTCTAAGTCTGCGACGCTAACACAATTTCACTATTATAAATAACAGTGTATTGTGTTAATAAATAATCGTTATTCATTGCAAAATAAAAAGGTCATTATGACACATCATTATGACACTTTATTCACATATGATTATGTACCAAAAGGTACATCTATCATTCTGTTTATAGGTACATGAATAACAAAAGAATATGTTCCTATTTCATCAGAAACATATCCCTATAAAACGATTATTTATATTCTAATATTTTCAAAAGATAGAGTACAAATGTGTGTGAAGCTTCGCTTTTGAAAATAAAAAAGTCAAAACCAAATGTGTGTGAAACGTAAACGTATGCAATACAAGTATTGCAAAAAGGTTTTGACAAAATGAGTGAGATGTGAGTATAAAACCATATGAGATGTGTGTGAATAAAGTGAGATGTAAAGGGAAAATACAACATATACATTCATGTGAAAGACACGAATACAAACATATAATATATACTGAGATATGTGTGTAAAATATCATTGAGATGTATGCGAAAATACAAACATACAATGTCTGAGATGTGAGGATAAAATGACCTTAAATAATAAAATAAATATCGCAATATAAGCAAGAAAATACACACTAAAATGAACACACAAATACACAATATGAGTGCGATGTATTGTGATATAATAATTAAAATAAATGTATTGTGATGTGATATAATGATTGAGATGTGTGGGACTTTTAAATACTACAAAAACATAAAAACATGTGATGAGAAGTGTAATATGATGTGAGATTATGTGTGAGCTTTATACCCAAAAACAAGACGTAAAGAATACCTTTACACAACAAGTTTCACACATAAAAAGAACATATACTTGTAAAAAATAAAGAACAAAAAACCATTCAAAAAGAAAGGATAATCATATAAATATTTACAGAAAGTATCCGCGTAAATTTGCAAAAATCATTATGTGAAATCATTTGTGTGTGAATTTCATGTAAAATACTATGTTGATTTTTATACAAAAATATAGACGATATTGTTCTTTCAAACAACACCGTCTATCCCGATGACATACAATTTTCAATTAAGAATCCTTCTCTATCAGAGCTGCTTCACGGTCAACTTTCTCAAAATACAAAACCAATGCTCTCTCAAACACACTTGTCTTCGTTCGATTATCAGCATCGCAATGCTCTGTTAATCTGTTGTATAATTCATCATCTAACTTGACATTTACATAATGTCCTTCTTTTCTAGGTCTAGGCATAATAAATACTCTCCTTACTTTCTTGTTATATATATATATATATATATGTTTCATTTATATATATAATAACACATTCTAATTGAATTTTCAACATTTAAAAAGCACTTTTTTCAACAATATACAATAACATACATGATATCGGGTTCACTGATATATGTAACACATATACAGAAAGGAGACACAACTATGAGTATTATTACACCAAACATAGATAGTTCACCATATGTTGGTGTTCGAAATGTACAAGGCAAAGTTCGAGTCAAGACACATGACGATGCACCATGACTGGACAATTTCTTTAACGGTAAAGAAAATTGCGACCAAGTAACAGGTATCACCAGAGGAAAAACATATGACGTTATTCGCGTCGAAGGATTTGGCGACGTGGAAGACATTACCATTATCGATGATAATGGCACAAAACAAACACTCGGCAGCTTTTTCTTCGATGAAATCAAATAGAAAGGCAATCACAATGAAACTAAACATAAAAGCAACACTGAAAACCATATTCCTACTTTTTGTATACACGCTCATCTGGCAAATTCTGGAACTTGCCATTGATGGCTATGTTACCGAACGACCCATCGATACCATTATGTTATTATTATTTACACCATTCATTTATTACTCTGTAAATGTGATAACGAAAAAACATCAAACCTATCATGATAACAATAATAATAATAATATAGACTTATCACAAATTGAACATATCAATCAATTTGATGGTATCATCTTGGTTGACGACTTCGAAGATGGTTATCAAACATATAATATCCTAGCTGTAAAAACAGAAAAATTAAAACCAGTAAAAACAATGCTTATTGCAAAATACTATGATATGCATACTGCAAAAACAATTTTCAACATAATAAACCAAACATATTTCACACATTAGGAGGATAATACAACTATGCCTAAAACAGAAATTAAAGACCTGAAAATAACAGAAATCAACGACCTAAAAAACCTACTGTTCAATGCAATTGTCTGCTGGTATGAAGACGCAATGCTATCTTATACAGGAATTAACGACCCTGATTTCAGAGACAGAGTTTGTAAAAGCATTTGTATCTCAGAAGAAGACTACAATAGTATTTGTCATTTAACTCAGCCGGACAACTCTGAAAACGAATGAACAATGCAGGCACTCATTTTGAGTGCCTATGTTTTAAGAAAGGAAAAATCTATGACAATTCATCCTAAAAAATACACATACAAAAATTTCATAGACACAATTGACTTTTCTAAAATACAAAAAAACCATGGAATCTATGAATATCCAATTACAACGATTGGCAAAGAGACCCTATCATTGGGTATCAGCTACGAAACAAACGATGATGCACAAGATGTCTATATATACAATCTATTTTGCGATGATGAATATATCAACATTTCAACTACAGGCACACCATCACAAAAATATGACAACATATTATTAGCAGAATTAAACGATGCAACACCATCCACATTCAAATGCTATATCGTATAAGCCTATATTTGACGTTTTAAGCCATTTGCACATATTATCTGTAAAGTTCTCAACACGACAAACAAAAACGTCCATATGACGCAAATACGCGAACATACATGCAAATACAAATGACGAGTGCAATGCTGGATTGACGTCTAATGCTTAATCTAAGCGAATATCAGCACGTTTTCTAATAAATGTGCTGATATTTTACCAAAAACATAACAATACAACGACATACACACGAAAGGAACATCAATATGAATACAAAATTAGACATTGACCATTTATTTAATGCATTCTATCCAGCCGATAATAATGACGGAACTTATCGCATCGAATGCAGATGCATCATTTACAGAGCAATGCTCGGCAAACATCCAAACTGGGCAAAGCCACAAGGCAATGCAAAAGACGGCTTCTACACAAAATACTATCTGTTAATCGAAGACAATATTACATCACTTGCAACTGCACAGAAACAGGCAGATGACCTGAATCAAAAATACAGTGATATCCTGACCAAATGCGAAGACACAGGCGATTGGACCGACTTTCCATTTACAGATAAACCTATTATCTTTTACAAATAATCGAGGTGATAATTATGCCAAACAAAATGACATTGACTGTATTTATCCACGAAACAGATGATACTGTATTGATAAAACTGTGCAATGAACTCTATGACTACAAATACGTATCAGGTAAATTGCCACCAAACGGTGTTATCAACACCATTGCTAACGGTTTTGAAGAATGGGATTTAGATAAACTGGAAAAGATTATTACAAATGAAGCAACAAAGCGATATGAAAACATAGCCTTGTTGTTAATCAAAAATAATCCAACAAACTTTTTCAAATAAGAAAGGAAAATCAATATGAATACAAAATTAGACATTGCAAAAATCCTAACTTTATCAACAGCACATATCAAACCAGAAACAGCAACAATGCTGGATAACGAACCAAATACCAATGACCTCGGTCTCTCTGTCTATAACAAAGCCGGATATGGCTGGTTCATTTACATTGATTCTGTCATCGACGACGCATTTGACCACTTGCCGGAAGACTTAAAAGCCTGTATTGTATTTGCAAAAGAACAGGAATGTGAATGGCTTTGTTTAGATACTGACGGCGAAGAAATCGAGGAACTCACAATCTATCAGTAAACACAAAAACACCCACGATACATAGTATCATGGGTGTTTCTTTTTTCTACATTAAATTTTACATTAAATGATGAATCAAATCTGGATTATAACAATGTCCATTATCAGCAAAAAATATTTCATAAATATTCTGTTTTGAAATTGACATCTGATACGGACGTTCACTATGCATAGCATCATAAGTGTCTGCAATACGAATAATCTGCGATAAAATATCCGTAGACACACTAGACATTGCATCAGGATAACCAGAACCATCATAATTCTCATGATGTTCCCGCACTATACGTATAATACGTGCATCAAAACCACATTCCTGCAGATAATCAGCACCTAACACAACATGTGTTTGCATATGGCTATATTCATCCAGAGACAAGCGGTCAGGCTTTGTAAGAACATCATGTGACACAAATATCTTGCCCACATCATGTAAAAGTGCAGCTTTCGTCAATATACATAAATCAGCATCAGACAATTCTACATGAATACCAAGCACAACTGAAAATTGTGCAACTGACACACAATGTATAAATGTTGTACCATCATAAGATGCAATTTTATCTAACTGACAAAGCACTTTATCATCAAACAATGCATCACGAACATAACATAACCCTGCCAATAAATCTGTCATAATAAATTGTCCTTATACTTATATTTAATTGTTATTTGCTATACGAACACAATCATCAATCAATGATTTCATTTCATAATCTAATAAACACGAAATCATACGATTGCTATTTAAACATAACTGATAATCAGACAAAATGCAAGAAACATTTGCAATATCCCGACACATATAAGCCAATTTACGACTCATTACAACATCATCACGATACGTACGCAATGCTTTCAAAGGACTTCTCTTAACACCAAGAGTATCTTTCCAAAAAGAAAGCAAACTTTTTTCATCGCTGGATGTTTCACAACTATCTATCACTTTATACAAATTATCAATTGTTTTATAATAATCAATCAAAAGTGAAGCTGCTGAACTTACGCCTTTACAACCCGGTATACCGTCACCAACATCTCCTGTTAAAGCCATCAAATCAACAACACATTCTGGACGCACACCACAATCAGCATATACAATCTCAGGCGTGTACTTCAATACATTCGTACCAAAAATATCATTGCCTGTAATAACACCATCAGCAAGCATTCCATCCAAACGTGCTTTTGTCATCGGACGATACAGCGTTACACTATCAGAAACCAACTGCATATAATCATGGTCTTTACTATGTAAAATATAAGTCATATCAACATCATTATATGCCTGTGTACGTGCAACCACAGAAGCAACATAATCGTCTGCTTCATAATCAGGACTACATAAAACAGTAACACCGATATCCTGCAAAAACTGTTCCATTTGAATAAACTGTGATTTTAACGGTGATGCTGTCTCCTTACGATTTGCTTTATAATAATCAGCACCAAGCTGCGTACGCCGAAACGTATTACGACTCACATCAAAAGCTACAGCAAAATACTTCGGTTTCACATCATCCAACAATTTAAACAGACTGCGTATCATAGTATACATTGCATTCGTATACCTGCCATCTGATGTCTGTAATAAAGATTGATACGCAAGCTGTTTTTCTTCTTCTGTTTTTGCCATTTTCACAGACACAGGTAAAGTTCCATAATAAGCTGTACTAAGCATACTAGAACCGTCAACAATTAAAAATACATTTGACATAATATATCACCAACCTTTTATTTCTAATACATTTATTATAACAAAAAAGCGTTGATTTATCAACGCTTTTCAATACAAATATATAATAAACTATTCAAAATCATAAGATGCATCCACATCAGATTTCACATTGGAGATATCAGGTAATGGTCGTTGTACATTACTATACTTTGACTCAGGAATATCCATATTTTTCTGTACAGTATCATACAACGCATTGTAATCCTGTAAAGCAACCGGACCATCATTCAACTTGGACCAATCATGCTCTGTAATTAACTGATTTACAGCAGGGTTTATTTTCATGAAAGAAAACGTCTTGCCTGATAAATCGGCACAATACTGGTCATCCAACGCTGGTTTTACATTTTCTTCAAACCACGCCTGATTTGCTGTAATACCCTGTTTCTCATACAAACGATGTGCCATAACATAAATACCATGCTGTTCAATATCTCCAATTAAACTACGAACACCTTTACCATCGAATGTATCACCCTGAAATTCAAACACATCATCATACTTCTTACTGCAGTCAATTTCATCACGGATAAACGTATCAAACGTCATATCCTGCTGTAAATGATAACCGATACCCTTCTTCATTTCAGATTCCAAACCTTTATTATGATTATAAAAAGCCTGAATATCAGTTTCCTCACCAATCACACAAGGCTTTACATCAGAGACCAAATGTTTAGTTTTTGCTAATTGTTCAGTCACAACATCTTTTTCAGCCTTCATATCAGATAAAAACGTCATATAAGATGAATCAGAACCATCATATGACTTCTCAAAATGAGAATATTGTCTCGGACCCGTATATGCTCGAATTGCATCAGGATAAACCGTTGCTGCAACCAAACGATTGGAAGGATGTCCATTCTTTTCATATAAACACATGACATGTTGCATTGATAACATAATAAATAACCTCACTTTCCTTTTATTATTTCGATGTCATATATCAGTCTTTATTGTACCACAATAAAATCAATTCGTAAACAAAATACAAAATACGAGAGCAATCTTATGTGAACTACTCATCACCTAAAGGTAATGGGCTTTACGCTTATTTCTTATAAAACCAATAAAAAATATTAAATCGAAAGGAAAAACGCATGTATTCTGCCACTTAACAACATTTATGACAGACATCTCTTGCGTAAATAAAACTATGCAACTAAACGATTTTCATGTTCTGAACATCACTTACAAACAAACGGGTGCCACACATCGAAACATTGTCTATGATGATGTACAAACATTCATAGACGAAATCTATACGGATAACGCCGAAGATTACACATTCGACGAAATTCCACGTAAAAACTGGACTATCGATGACTGTGTCAACATTACATCCGAACTGTTAGAAGATACCAATCATCACAATATTACCGAAGAACCACGTACAATTGTAAATATCATGAAACAGGTCAACATTCCTGAGAACCTAATTACAGCATTTGCCCATGAGTATATGGAACACATGTTTGTAAAATACGGATATTAAAACATTTCCAACAACAGCAAAGCCACTTGATTATTATCAAGTGGCTTGTTTTTTATTTCTTAGCTGATGTTTTCTTCACAGACGATTTTCTGGTTGCAGTCTTTTTTGTACTCTTTCTGGTTGTCTTTTTTGCAACGGACTTTGTTGCAGACTTTTTCGTACCAGTAGCTTTCTTTGTTGTAGCCTTTTTTTTTGACGCTGTCTTTGGCTTTGCTTTTGTACTTGCAGATTTCGTTGTTGTCTTCTTCACAGCAACTTTCTTTGGAATATCAAATTTATAACCATTTGTATAAAACTGCTTTACAACATCATCAATGATGAAATCCTCAGGCGAAATCTCACGAAGCAACGTCAAACCATCCGGTGATTTTACACGGCTAAGTGCTACATAAAGCTGTCCTGCAGCAAAAATCGTCGGTGAAATAATGGCTTTTTCAAACGTCTGTCCCTGTGATTTATGAATAGTAATCGCCTTTCCAATGCGAAGTGGAAACTGCGTCACAGAACCGACTTCTTTTTTATTCAATGTACCACCTGTTGCTGTATAACTGTAAATCGACACTTTCTGACGATTTACAAAAACATCTTTCTCATTACCATCAGCATCTTTTACAGTTACTATAACAGCATCATCCGTAAACCCTTTCACAATACCAAACGTTCCATTTTTATACTGATTTTTGATATTATCATTTGCTGTAAAAATAACACGGGCGCCCTGTTTTAAAACAATAATATCATCTACATAACCCATCGGAACACGACCTGTTTTTGTACTGCGAAATGCACGTTCCGTACCTGTTAATTCGTCCAAATATGTATTATTAATCTTATCGGCTTCCGCATTTGTACCACAAATACAAATTCCATCCGAATAATCAGGGTCATCATTTACAAACTGATTAAAATAATCATAATTTGTAAAATCACCAACACGTACACGATTAAGTTCCATGATAAACTCCAAATCAGACTGACGCTTCACATCCGTCAACTCTACAACTTTAAAATTCAAACTCTTCCATTCCGGTGTTGTAAATGCAAAACCACTCAAATCAAAACCAAACTTTTTCATGAGTTTTTCATCTGCTTTACGTACCACAGGTGGTAACTGAGAAAAATCACCAGATACAATCACACGTATCTTCGAACCTTTAAGTTTTTCTGCTTTACGAAGTACCTTAATTGCAAACGAAAAATCAGAATTTTTAAACATACTAATTTCATCAATCACAATCACATCGGACTGAATCAAAGCACTAATCATGGACTTTGTCAAAGCCCCTTTTTTACCCTTTGCAAACGATGGTGATTCATACGCCGGAACAGGAATATGAAACACTTTATGGGCGGTTTCACCGCCCACATTTAAAGCTGCAATACCCGTCGGGGCACACACTAAAACATTATCTGTCTTTGAAATATATTCATTTAAACGATAACTTTTACCAGTACCTGCAGGACCAGTAATAAATAAATTTCGTGACGACGCAAACGCTTCGTCTATCTGTTTATCTGTCATAAAAACTACACCTCTTTATATCAATTTACGCTTACGCAATTTCGTTTGAAATCCGCGCAAAACTTTGTCCTTAGAAACACCTGACAAATGAAGTTTATATGCTTCTTTTAACAGTTCTGAAAACAACGGTGACGGATGTAAACCAAGCAACATCAAATCATTTCCTGTCACCCGTGGCTGTAACATAAGCTGTTCATAAATACAAATACGTTTACGACACCATTCCAAAAAATCAGAACACATATTTATATTATCACATAACCCTTTATTGTGCATATCACAATAAGATAACATCATCAAATCACCCATACAAATACTCTTATCAAACAAACCATTCGTTTTCTTATTGCGTGAGTTGTGTGAGAACATATGAGGTAATTTCATATGCAATTCTATCATATTTACGACATATCTTATCGTAAAATTATTGTCCGTAATTCGATGTAAAAATGTACGACCAACAGATACACCATCTATATCATGAGTATATGCATGAATAACACCATCCGAACCTGTGTGAGAACTGATTGGCTTTCCAATATCGTGACACAATACAGCTAACATGAACTGCTCTGGATAAGCTACATTATCACGACATGTTGTTGCAAAATCCAGCGTCTGCATTGTATGTGTCCAAACGTCACCTTCTGGATGATATACCGGATTCTGACCACACCCGTACATTGACAAAATCTCTGGAAACCAAAAATCTAACTGATTTACGTCTCGTAATTCTTCGAAAAATAGTGACGGTTTTGATGATAATAACAATGCTTTTTTCAACTCACCATATACACGTTCTTTTGACAAAAACCTTGTATCAATAGTTTTCATCAAATTCTTCGTCTCATCTGCAATCGTAAAATCAAAACGAGCAGCAAACTGTGCTGCACGAAATACACGTAAAGCATCTTCCACAAAAGATGTTGCGTTCACATACCTGATAATTCCATTTTTCAAATCGTATTGACCGCCATACAAATCAATAATTTCACCAGTCAAAACATCCTGCAACATTGCATTGATAGTAAAATCACGACGAACCGTTGCTTTCTCAAAACTCAAATTAGAATCCACACAAACCGTAAAATCTCTATGACATTTGCCAACAGCATTTTCCGTACGTGGAAATGCAATATCCACATCATAATCAGATACTCGATAAACACCAAAAGATGCGCCCTGAAAACGTACCTGACCAAATGCACTTAAAATATCATTCACCAAAACTTCACGTGTAATACCATAAATCTCAATATCAATATCCTTTGACTCAAGACCTAATAACTTATCACGTACACATCCGCCAACATAAAACGTTCGTCCACCAAAAGATTGTACTTTTGATGCAACCATACGTACAAACTCTAAATCTTTCATTCAAATACCACCTCTCATTGATTAATCATGCCATATAACGCTCTAATTTGCGATTTAAGACATTTTAACATATAACCCTTAAAGTATATCACTTAACACATTAAAATTCCTTCTGAGCTAAATTAGAGCGTCTCAGACCTATCACAGAACATTAAGACTCTGAATCTTCACCCCAATGTTTCCGTTTTTCCTCTAATTTCTCCGTAAATGTCTTATCAGACTCACAGAACTGCCACTTCTGACGCAACACATCTACACCAGCAAGCATCACAAGCATAACAGCGATGTAAATGAAATATACGACAATGCAAAATACATACGAAATTGGAATTGACACGATATAAACCATACCTAACAAATTTGCCAAAATATGAAAACCGATACAATAGCGAATTTTGCCTGTCAACTCAAAAATAAAACACAAAAACAAACCAAAAGCACATGTCATTGGCATATGCTCTGTCGTACCGTGGGACAATCCAAACACAACAGAAGACACAATAGCACAAACAAATACCGAATACCCTCTACGCAAGTACTTATAAAAAAATCCACGGAATAAAAATTCTTCGACAATTGGTCCGAATGTTACGGCAACAAACAAGTATAAATATAACTCATAAGATTTCAAATCGCGATATGTATGCACATAATCAGACGGCAATTTAATACCCACATACGCCGTGACAGCCTGACCAAAAACATAACTCACAACAAACAGAATAAATATTATAAACCATGCACTCTGTTTTAACTTGTAATCTGATTTCCGTGATAATATACCGGACCATGCATTCTGTTGTGTATCTAATTTGCTAGTCTTTGGCAAATTCCAGATAAAACAACGACCGTACAACAATCCAAACAAAACAGAAAATACAGCATCACCAATTAACATCGAAACCATAGTCGATACATTTGGAATCTTCTGTAAAACAATACAAAACAAAGCATATATAAATTCCAACACAATCGGCACAAGTAACACCAAAATATAAGAACGTATACTCTTTTTTGACTTAACAAACATCTTCAAAAACCTCACTTTCAATTTCATCTGTATCATCATCCATATTAACTACGAATTCATCATCGATATTTATCCACTCACCATGAAACTGTAACGTATTAATATCATTAAAATGATTCATACCCCAATCACCACGCACGATAATACACTCTGGCAATGCAGATGTATCAATTGCACCTGTCTTTTTATCAATCAATGCACCAATTTTGTACGCCTGATTGAACAGCAAAACAACAACATCATTTGAAAAAACCAACTTCAAATGTGACTTATCCTTACCAATAACTGACCAAATAACATTTTTTGACGCAAAACGAAATTCAGAATAAGGAGCAGGAAAACCAGTACCAAATGGTCTGCACAATTCACGCTCTGACAGATAATACGAAATCATGCGTAAATCCAAACTAACATCACCGTCATTAAACTCGGAAATAACAAAATCAGGTACAACCTTTAAGTCATCATCTGCAGGTTTCAATTTTACAACCTGAGACTTAATATAATCAACAGCTTCATCCATAGCATCATCTGACGGACAACCAAATCCAAACGCAGGATTATGTCCTGCAGCCCACCAATGGCAATACGTTTCACGCAAACCACACTCTAAAAACGGAAACCAGACCGGACTACGACCCGAACCAGCATATCCATTCTCTGTAGAACGTACAACCAACGTAGGTAATCCTGTTATCTGCATCATCTGCTGTGCCAACAAACCACAAATACCTGCTGGTGCATCCGTAACATATGCATACGGCTTCCACGGCTGTAAATACTTTTCACACAAAATATCATTCAATTTTTCAGCAACCAACTGTTTACGCTGTTCATTCAAATCGAACAAATAAGCAAGAGCAGTCTTTGCCCTTTCATTTGCGCCAAAAAAGACATAATATGCTTCACTGATATCACCATTCATACGTTTTACAGAATTAAACATCGGAGCAACATAATAACCAAAGAATGTCTCATCAATATCTTCTGTCAATCGAATCTTGCCTGCATCTGCAAACATCAAAAACAATTCCTGTAAACCTGCAAAAATACAACGATACGTATTGGAACCTTGAATATAATTCATCATACGTGAATTACCATCATCATACAACGCACGTGAAATCGCAACTGCATCTCGAACCATTGGTCGATTCTCATAATACAACGGCATACTATCAGAAATTGTACCAAGACCAGCAAATACACGTAAACGGTCAATTTGCTCCATGTAAAAACCACGATTATACTCTACAAAATGTTCGGCATAATAACGCAAAGTCTGATACATAACATTTGCACCACAAATCTGAGCGTATGATTCTGTATCAACAGACCTACAAGGGTCAACCACAACATCTGCATCCGGTGAACCCTCACCCTTATGATGGTCGGTAATCAACATAGTAATACCTAATTGCTTTGCATAACGAATTGCATCATGACAACTAATACCAACATCACCTGTTAAAATACAAGCTACATCAGGATAATTCATTTTAATTTCATCAATAGTTTCTCGTGTAAATCCATAACCATTCGAAACATTTGGTAAATATAATGCAACATTAAAACCTAACTCTGTAAGACCACCATAGCCAATAACACCGGAACAAATACCATCTAAATCAAAATCGGTCAACAATACAATACGTTTCTGACTCAAATGAAATTCCTTTAACTTTGTACACAAAAGTGGGATATCACGTGGAATTTTATGATTGCACGTCATAATATCATCTAAAAACTCATTCGTATAACCTCTTGATTCGAATGTAAGCTCTAATAATTTATTCATAAAAATCGCCTTTCTAATAACAATATATCATTCTACATAGATTATACCACACTAATAAGCATAAATCAACTTTAAATCAAACTTTAAAACATAAATAACACAATATACAAAACTTACAAAGAATACATTGGTGTGACGGGTGTGAGAGTGAAAGAAAGACTTTCGTGAACCCGATAATAATAATATGCATATTAAAAGGACATTGCCATAAAAGGCGATGTTCTTTTTTACGTGAGAGAATAGAGAACGGAAAACAAAACAAAAGAACATATTACTTCATAAAAATTGTCAGACAATTTAACACAGATAATAAACCCAAAATATCTATCAAAAACAAACATCAGATTACCCCTAAAAATTTACAATAAAGAGAAGAGTGATGATACACCTCAAAACTAAGACAATTAAAAATATTCGAACTAATGTTCTGTCACCACTGTCACCATTTTTCAGCAAAAACCTTTT